>CENX01161927.1_pt1 | contig 16461 bp, 32 predicted proteins | sample 361321 | NCBI WGS metagenome assembly CENX01 (sample SAMEA2619678, study PRJEB7988) | marine metagenome | isolation source: saline water (ENVO:00002010), including | reverse complement strand
CTCCAATAAATCCACATGAGCAAAGTCTTTTCCCCAGAAAACTGGTCTACCTTGCTCGTTGTCACCGCAAACCCACCTTCAGCAACAAACAATATTGCTCGCTCGGCTTTGACTTCTGCATACACATCCTCTGGGATGTATGTGAGCGTTGGGTTTTCTGCCAACAGCTCCTCTATTGCAGGTCTGATCCACCACCACTCCTCTCGGATATCACCGATACTGAGTGTATCTTCGCCTTGTTGGGCTGGTGTGGTAGCCGCCATATTTAACGCTCCGTGCTATTGGTGCATTTGCAGCTCTTGCTTCCAGCTTTGCGTCTTCTATGCCTTGGCCATAGAGAGCTGCGTACATTTGAGCTGCCTGATAATCGGTCCAATCTTTGGCCGGTGTTCTAAGCAGCCGAAATAAAGCGCCATTTACAATGACATCTTTATGATTGTTAACGACCTCGTCATCGAGGACAGTGGCCGCTGCTGTTGGTTTCAGTACCGCACGCAAAATGACCGACTCTACTTTTGTAGTAGATGGCATAGGCGCGAGGTAAAAAATAGTTTGGCTCTGCTGAACAAAGTACTTAGGTATCCCCGCGTTTGCTTTGTCTCGCCAATCTGGGAGCCTTCGCTCTAACAATCCCGTGCTCAATGGCTCTAATTTTTCGCCATCGTGTATAGCCCACAGTATCTTGTGGACTACCGAATTTTTGGGGGGCTCCAAGTCATATTCAAATATCTTTGCCACCGTAGTCACAGGGTCCAGCTCTTGCTGATACACCTCAGACTTCACACAGAAATCGATAGCTGCTGACCGAATAGCTGAAATTGCTACAGGGTCCGAACAGCCATATACACTTGGTAGTACGTCCGGTAGTAACGACTCAAAAGTAGCCATAGGTTATGCCACCGCCGTATTAGCATTAGGGCTGGTAGTCAGATCTAACTGAGACTTACCAGTAACCGATGCCATAAAGAGTTGATAGTGGTTGCCAGCACGCTGGTTATTACCTGTGTACTCCGCATCCTTCATGTAGCAGTTGTACAAGACGTAGTTGTAAACCGCGTTAGCAAAGATATCGGGGACCGCTAGGTCACTCGATGCGGTGACTGTGGCTGGGTTTGCTGAGTAAACAATCTCAACGTAAGCGTTTCCAGACACTCCTGGATAAACATAAAAATTACGGGGATCAGAATCATCGTAAACGTAATGCTTAACCACAGCCCCATGAGCAGCATCGCCAGTGCTGGTTGGATTATGCCAATCTGGCGTTTGGGCATCTAAGACCTCCCGTTCTACTATTCGTATTGAACGAGCGCCTGTACCTGCTGATGCCGCTGACATATTCCTGACAACGCCGAGAAGTCTGTTGCCCGTAGAGGGTATTGTTTGCTTAGTGCCATCAACGAGTGTGATGGTTTCATTAGTTGCTGATGCGTCAGGTTTGAATAACGCTATCTCACGCTGGGCATCATTAACCCACAATATAAGTTCACTTGCGGCTGGCCATCTCACTCCAGTGGTGTCTTGCAGAGTTATCTGAACTCGATCAAGTACTGATTGAACTGTGACACTCATACTGGGTTACCTTTTTTAGCCGTTAAATACTTGGTCCCAAGCTTCTTCTCTCAGTTCTGGGGGAACGGTCTTCCCGCAAATACGATTAATTGAAGCCGCTTTAGGCTCACCATTTGCTTTAAAATCTTCCGTAGCGCCCTCCGATACGAGCTGCTCTATAGCAGCTACTACCGCATCTAAAGGATTCACTTCTTCAGTCTCTACCGCTGCTACTATCGAGGGCGGCTCCCCGTCTTTTTGGACCATTTGCGCACCCATACTGAGTGCCAAGTGACCAACTTCATCTCCAACTTCTTTCTCTACACCCGCCTGAAAAACTACGCACGCACCGTTCAGGGTTGTTACCCGTAAATCCTGGGGAGCTTTAATCCGCATATGCCATCATCCTTAATAAAAACAATCCTATCGATTGGCGAAATACATCGTGATTTCAAAACCAAGTCTGATTTTTTCGTATTTAGGTTTTGTCCACATGTCTACCTCCGAACTCTTAAAAAAAGACCCTCTCCCCCGAAGGGAAGAGGGAAATGAGAGAACCCACTCTCAAGGAGTCTCTTGCAGTTACTGTGCTGTATCCAGACAAATGACACCGAAGTCTTCAACGCTACCGTTGTAGTCGCTGTTGAACTTAGGCTTCTTCAGTCCGAATATTTTGCCGATGCTGATACCAGCTTGGTTGCCGTAGTCGAATGTATCTTCGACGATCTCAGGCAAGCCGATGTCAGCCATTGCAAGTGCTTGAGCACCGCAGAACAGAGCGCGAGCTCCATCTACGTCTGCGTTAGCACCCCACTTGTAACCCGCTGCACCAGCATTAGATGAAGTACCAGCAGTTGCACCAGCCGTGTTGAATACGTGACGGAACTCATGAACCATCACACCATCAACCATCAGGCTGCTGCTGCCAGCAAACAAGCTATTGGCAGTGCCGCGAACACCAGCATTACGGACGTTAGCCAGGAAGTCGGAATCGAGCTTCAGGTTAGCCATCTGCTGCGGCGTTACGAACAAGTGGAAAGTCTCTTCGTTGCCAGCACCACGCAGACCACGGATATAGTTGTCTTTTGCGTATGCCTTGAGCTCGACAATTGCCTTGTAACCGATCTTGTCGGTTCCAGTAACAGCAGTAGTGTCAGCAGCAGCAAGAGCAGTGCCGTTCAAACGAAGGTGACGATTAGAGGTAGGCGTAGTTACATCACCCGCGAACTCTAGATCAACCAACTCTAGACCAGAGGTTCCGCTCGTAGTACGAAGAGCACCATTGGTTTTGTTGGTGTAAGCCAGACCTGCGAGAGTGAGGAACGCAAGCTGGTCCATACGGTCAGCCATAGCATAAGCCAGTGCGTCACGAGAGGTCTCACGGAAATTAACCACAGACTTCTGGTCAGCCATACGACCGGCGATTCGGTTTGCGAAACGCAGTTGGTCGAGCTGGATAACGATGTCGTACGCTCGGAGCGCCTCTTCGTTACCTTCCAGAGTGTAGTCACCCGTGACACCGTCTCCGGTCATATCTGCGAGCAGAGTGATGACGGCACGCGTGCCTTTCTCGGATCGAGTGAGTTCAGTAATACGCTGAACCATTGCATTAGAACCAGTTCCTGCGAACTGATTGATGAAGCTCATATTACGAGCCTGTCGCCAGAAATCCCGACTCCACGCGGTTAGTTGCTCAGAAGTCAGGCTGGCAAAGTTTGTTAAAGCCATGATGGCCTCCTAAACGATGCTTAGTAAAAAAATAGCCCTAGTGTCCTTTGCGTGCAGACCAACGATTGCGCGGGTTTACGAGTGCGACTCGGCCTAATTAACGTCTTGGCAGACGATTACGGTTTTTACGTGTACGGCACGATCAGGTTACTTGCTGATACAAGAGTTGTAACTTGGAATATTAGCTTTGCTAAAGATATAAGTCAAATTACTAATACCCTACTCTTCGGCTTCTTCCTCCGGTTCTTCTTCCTGATCTAGGAAGTCAAATGCGGCTGTGGCAACCCCGCCAAGAGAAGGGGTTTCCATATCTATTAAAGTCATCTTGGGTCCAGCTTGTTTTTTCCAAATGGCCTCGGCCATCGACATCACATCTTTGGATGGATAAGCACCCTGCGTGTAGGCAAGAATGTTTATAACCACATCTCCGAACGACCACTTGTACATAGCGCCCCCATTACGACTTCTTTTTCTTCTTTTTCTTTTTAGGGGGACTTCTTTTTACGGCGTAACCCATTGGCTTTCTCCTGTGCTTTTTTAGAAAGATCTTTGAAATAGAACAGCTTTACCGATGTCTTCCCGTGAGACTTACCTGAGTGAGTCTCACCATTGGGCATCTTATGCGTCCCCCCGCTAAACGGCGTGCCATCACGCTTGTAATGCTGTACACCTCTAGCCATATACTTATCCACCCCAGCCATTATCGGCTGGGTCATAAACACCGTTGTTATTGGTATCGCAGTACCGATCCCACGCCTGTTGATTAAACGTGAGTCCTTCAGACCAAGGGAGGTACGAAAGACACCACTCATGTGATCCCACCTCTAGCCCGTCCGTTGGCTGCTCGATGTAGTCACGTTGTGACCAAGGCGGCTGGACGATGAAGTAGGTACTTTTATTTGCATAAATACGCCTTTTAAAAATCGCGCTAGTCGGCGTAGAAATGTAAATCTGCTGCTCGCCACTTAGTGTGTAGGTTGACCCGTCGTCATAAGATATGACTGTGGACGCTGAACTGAACATTGAGAAAAAAACCGCTGCAACAACTGCTATAGCTTTCATAGATAGTCCTTACCATTTCACCTTGTTTGCCCAATACGCCGCCGACATTTTGCCTTTGGCGATATTCTTCCCGTGCCGAGACTTGAAAGACTTCCGTTTTTTCTTCATAGCTTCGCTCTCACCCTTCTTCGGTTTACCGGCGGTCTTAGCGCCCTGCTCACCAAAGCGAATGGTCTTTACCTTGTCGCCCTCTTTAGCCACGACAATGTGAGACTTCTTCGGATGGCTAGGAGTCCTTTTGGGCTTGTTGTAGCCGCTGACTCCTGCTCTAGCTAAACGTGGGTCTTTCTTACTCGACATGCGTCACCTACAAAATGTCGCCTCGTAGTCGTTTGAGAGTTGCTTCTGGTAGAGCGTTAAACTCTTCCTCTGACAAATTGCTGATATCGAGCGCCTTTTCGCCGTGATTACTAGAGCTCTCACCAGGAAGTTCTGGTGGCTGCTTTGATGCAGCATCAAGCTTGGATGCCACCTGCGCTTTCTTCTTGCGCTGTGTGGCCACCTCATCGAGTGTCTTCTTAGGTGGTGCGGCCTTACCCGCGAGCCCAGTAGACTCCTCGACTTCGGGAACTGCGATATCGTGTGTCGAAATGACGTACTGAGAGGCTTTAGCCAGCGCATCGACAGGTCGGTCACCCTTAACAATAAAGGCATCACGCAAATCAATGACCTCTTGCGTCATAGCCTCGTTGTAATCAGATGAGTCCTGATCAAACATTGGAAAGTCTGCTTGCAGCTTGTCGGCTGCAATCTGTAACGCGCTCTCTTCGTTCTTGCGATTTACCGTGCGCTCAACTTCCTGCGTAAGCTCCGCGCTAAGTTGCGCACGCGTAGCTTCGTTAATCTCCGCTCGAATACCTTTAGCTTTCTCAGTCTCTCCATCGAGGACAGCGTCCTGATATTTCTTTTCGTTGGCCTCGAAATCATAGGCAGGAGCTGCTGGAGCAGGTGGTTTCTGCGATTCCTTCATCGCCTCCATTTCACGACGGAGTTCATTGCGCTCCTTAATTACGTCGTCGAGACGAGACTTAGGGACCGTCTGCCCTTTCTGCTTGGGCTCCGGTGCTGGATCTGGGGCTGGTTCTTCTTCCAGCTCGGCCACTTCCTCTTCAACCTCTTCTTCAGGTTGTTCAGCTTCTTCAGCAGTCTCCACCTCAGATGTTTCATGTGGAACTTCTTCTGCTGTCTCCTCCGCTTCTGCCACAGTCTCTTCAGTAGCTTCATCTACTACCTCCTCAGTCGGCTCTTCCGTAGCGTTGCCCTCATCATCAAGCCCAAAGTTGAGACTAAAATCCTCGTCTCGCTCTTCGAGCTTGTCTGCTCCTGGGAAAGTTTCAAATTCCAGTTTGTCTTGTTCTGTTACTTGCTCATCCATAAATTATCCTTGGTTCATCTTGTTGGTTTGATTCATTGCGGTAGTAGCAATTCGGGTAGCCGAAGAAGTTTCCTGGTTAGCCACGCGGGTTTGATTAGTAAGGTCAGCCAACTCTCTGCGCAGTTGCAGCTCCATCTCCTTCTGACGCATCTCAGATTGCAGCTCCATCATCTTGAGCTGTGGTGCTATCTCAGACATGTCTTGGGTCTTGGCCATGTTGACCGCAGCCTCTGACTGAAGATGCTGTATCTCTGCACCAATCTTCTCGATGCCGAGCTGGAGCTCCTGCATAGCCAGTTGCTGTTGCATTGCGTTCATCTCCATCTGTTCTGGACTCTGCTCAACCCCAGTAATCATGCGGATGCGCTTGGCGAGCTCGGCCTTCTTAGCAAGGTGCGAGTACTCGATAATTGCGTCATCAGGAATAGCGACACCTGCACTACGCAGACTGATCGCTTCGGCAAACTGCATCTCATCGAAGCTGTCACGAGCTGGTGCGGTAGAGATCACAACGTCGTACTCACCCAGCGTCAAATCGTTGACGATCCTGCCTTCTGGAGTCATTTGATTAACAATCATGGGCTCACGAGGCTGCATCGGATCTTCTTCATTAGTGATCTGAATCAGACGCTCTTCTGTGTAGAACCGCTGTATTAGGTTCAACGTCTTCTCTGCAAGGTACTGTCGTGTCTTGTTCAGGTTGTCCAACGGCACTTGAATCATGATCGTGCCGCGATTCTGCTTGGCTTGGATCGCAATGCCCGAAACCTCCGCAGAGTCAGTACCCAACATAGAATCGTTGATACCCGATATAGCTTTGACGTTAGCCGCCGCTTTCTGACTTATTCTGTCCAGACCAGTAGGAATCTGGTTTGGTTGAATCTTTGTCGGTGGCGTAGTGCCGCGTGCATACTCCAGCACCAGACCGGTCTCAGCCCCGTGCTCCTCCAGATCATCAGGATTCATGCCAACCAGCGAGCCACTCTCAACCATCCAGCCACTATTAGCGGTGGTGTTGACGATGTGCAGCTCTTGGCTAGCGATCTTGTTCAACTGCTCCTGCGGAGACAGCAGGTTTCGGACCATGCCAAATGGTCTGCCGCGTCTGAAGTAAGCAAAATAAGGGACAACGGTAAAGTCGTCATAAGGTGACCAATCGTCGTGAAGGACTACGTGATCACAGGAAACAGTCCACCGAACCTTTTTTACCATCTTGCTAATGATTGATAGGTTATGGTCCTTGGCAAACTTCTTAGCTTTGCGGTCGCTCCACGCCTCTGGCACTTGTCGCTGGTCACCGGTCAAGGGATCAACGTAGTACTCACAACGGTTTAATTTACGGTGCTGCCGCTCGATAACACGCAACGCTTTCACATTGCGGTACTCATCCTCCCCAGGAATATTTGCGCCGAGGTAATCCTCACGGGTGTCTATGTCGCCGTAACGGGTCTCCTCGTACTCGACTGAGTCACGGCCAAAACTGTTGCCGTTCTCAGCGATAAATCTCAAGGCTTCAGCCTTCTTCTTGCCGTACATCTCCTCGATGTCATCAAGCGTCATCCACTTAGTCTCGAACACCTCGTTCCAAGACTTGGGGTCATACTCTTTCGCATCAGGATCTATCAGGATATCGAGCGGGTCTTTCGCAGTGATACGGATCTCGCCTTCAACACTGTCGCTGAAGTCCACCCGCACATCAAAATAGCCACGGCCATCAAGAATCAGGCCATCACTGAACACTTGCTGCTCAACCCAATCGAGCTTGTTGTTATCGGAAACCTGCATGAACACCTTGGTCAAAGTATCCGCAACTTGCTCGTCGCCACCCTTGCGGGGCTTGAACTTTACGTCAGCTCGACGCGAGCTCTGCTCGCCCAGCACGGTGTTAACTGTAGGGAGTATCGTGTTGATCGTTAGAGCTGGTCGGCCTTCCGCATCAAGAGTGGCAATGTCTTCCATTGCCCACTGATCACCGCGATAGAAAGCATCACACTTCTTAGCCAGCTCTATATAGTCTAGATGTCCGTTGTCACGAGCTCGTACGTACCGATCCCACTGTCCTGAAGCAATTTCATGCTCCCGTTCCGATGATATCTTTGAATGTTTTGCCATCTTTAAGCACTCATCGCCGATTTATATTTAGTTTCACCCCCAGTGAGATGTGCAAGCTTGTCCCTCCAAGAGGGCTGGTGGACAATCGGTGCTTGGAACGTAGAAAACTCTGCCATCATGAGACCCAGCCATGCCAAAGCATCAACTTGGTCGTCATGCGTACCATTGGGGAATCTGAGAAGTTCTGCTACCAGAGGAGCGGTAAACAGCGCATCCTTCGGAAAGAACACCATGCCTTGCTGCATACGTCCCTGTATCGCTCGCGCTCTGGCTTCTTTATCTCTGCGTCCGGTCTTGAGGTCTTTCACATACATCTCGTAAAGACCGCGTTCGCGGATGCGTTTCTCTAAGAAGGGTCCGAGTGCCATCTCGATGTGTCCCTTCTCAATACCCACCATGGTCGGCTTCCATTGAACGTATAGATCTAAAATGCGTTCAACTATCTCGAAGCCATCAAAGCGTCCTCTGACCACGTCCATAACGAACATTTGGTCATATTCATCAACCCCGATAACCATGCCGACTGAATAATCGTTACGGTCGTTCTTGCCAATGGCTAAGTCCCAAGCGGCATAGAACTTCATCCGATCTTCATCGATGTGTTCGGGTTCGTAGTAATTAATCATGTCGCGGGTGAAGTAATCACCCTCATCCGCTACGGGATTCTGCTGATATAGAGCTGACCAATCTCTAGGGCCAACTGCTTTTCGGATTCTTTCTAGAGATTCAAAGTTGTATCGCTCTGCGTGCAACGGTTGGCCCGTGACACGGAACTCTTCGTCAAGTTCTGCGATTGCTGGGTATCGGACAACTTCCCATTCGTCGCCGCCGTCTGTTCCCATTCGGAGCAAACGACCGGCGAGGTCATCATCGTGCCAACGGGTGAGAATAACCAAAACCCCGCCACCAGGAGCCAAACGGGTATAGGCAGTAGAAGTATACCAATCCCAGTTAGCGTCCCGATTATTCTGGGACTCAGCGTCCTCCCTGTTTTTAACCGGATCATCGATGACAAGGACGTGTGCTCCTTTACCAGTAATACCTCCTCCGACACCCGCAGCAACAAATCCTCCACCACCAGTGGTCAACCATGCTTCCGCACTCTGTGACTCTGGATCGAGACGTGTTTTAAATGCACTCTTGTAGGATGGCTCTCGCAAAAGGTTACGTACCTTCCGTGAAAAGCCCATTGCCAAGGAGCCTGAGTATGAACAGCTAATGAACTCGTGATCAGGGTTACGTCCCAAGTGCCAAGCGGGGAATGCCACGCTGGCAAGTGTCGATTTACCGTGTCGAGGTGGCATGAACAGCATTAGCCGTGGCGACTTTTTCTCCACGACATCCTGTGAAAATTTTTCTAGCCGCTTACATATGTCCTTGTGAACCCACCCCGCTTGATAGTCGGGATTGAACCGCTCTACAAAGGGCAGCATACGTTTGCGCGTCAGTATTCTGAGCGCGAGCTCCTCTCTGGCTAGCTCTTCGGGGGTTTTAGGAGGTGGTTCTGCAACGCTGAAATGATTTGGTGTTGGTAGCCTGTCCTGCTGATCCGCTTGGCAGTAAACGCACAGGTCATCTAGACCCATTAAGGTGACGGGTACTGATTTTTTGCAACGCTCACATGTCGTTCTTGCTGCTTCATCCGTCATTAGCGGTTGGCTCTAAATACTTAACATCTTTACCGGCTATCTGGAGCAATTCATCGTCACTAAGGCGTTCTAGCTGCTTGGCCCCGTTAATTTGCACATTTACTTGTGTCGTTTGCTGCGCTTCTTTTGCCAAACCATGCAAACGCACCATGCTGTCCACGGTGTTCTTCATCTCGGTAGCATTTGCAGAGGAAACATAGGCATTCATGTACATCGAATGCGCTTCATTCACGCCAAATTTGACCTCCTCGCGCATTTCCTGGCGAAAATAGTCGATGGCCTTTCTTACATTGGGGGTTTTTGCAGCCGCCCACGCAGATTGCGGGGTTGTATACCCAGCCGCTCGCCCAGCAGCGGCAGTTGACATACCGCTACATATAAATTGCACCAACTTTTCCTGCTGAATTGTCAATTCACCGGCTTGGAGTCCCATATATGGCATATGAGATTCAAACTCGGCTCTCGACATATCTTCAGTGGATGGTGCGCTCACCGTCGTTGAAGTAATATCGGTCTCCATAGGCACATCGCAATACGTTTACTCTTGCTTGCTCATCGAGTCGCACAAAAACGGGCGGCGATACAAAATCTATATTTCTAATTTCCTCTAGAAAATCCACAATTTCGGATTGCTCATAACCAAGCTCACGTAATAGCTCTAGCGTTGCGTCATAGTCGTAGACCAAAGTAAGCAAATGGGAATCGGCGTTCATTTGGTAGCCGATCAACGCTTTCTCAAGACCTTCTAGACACAACACTTCTAGGTTATCCGTCATTAGCGCATATTAGCTATTCTAATGTTTCTTTGCAAATGTGATGTCGATAGATATTTGTCAACCACCAATCGAACATGGGCTCACTTAGCGAATGCTTCATGAGGTTCACTCGGTAGCAAACTAGATGGATGTTGTCTTTGGTGTACCCTTGTTCAGGATCGATGCGATCTATAGACGCGTTGAGATCGTGAGAGCCAGTGCCATCACGAAAAGTGGTCATCAGAACGCCTGAATAACCACATCTACCCTTCTGTGCATCGAAAAGGTCAAGCAAGTACTCTGGGTCAATCGCCCAAGCTAGTCCTTTAGGTGCGCGTTTTCCAGAAGAATGCATATACTTTTGAGCAGAACAAATTTTAGAAAAATAACTTTTACGTTCAGTTATATATCTGCGGCTAGATGCCGTGCAATCGTTGCACTTGCGCATCCTGGATTTAGTGCCGTTTTTGTTTAGTTTTAGCTCAAACTTTGCCTCACCCTTTCGCTGCTTGCAGTTAGTGCAAACAAACGTCTTCGCCATAATTCGCAAGTTAACTAATATTTACTAATATTTCACTATAAATTTTTGTGATTCCTGGTGTCAGAATCACTGAGGCATCATCTCCCCACCTCGCCCCCAGCAGCACCCCTTTCCCCGATTCCAACATTGGAACCTTGTTTTAACACCTAACCATTGAACCTTGTCCGTGGGACTCAGACCTCCTCCTTACGTCGTCGGTTGTCGGTTTCATTTGTGATAACTCAGTTATCGCCTATCAATCATCAATGGAGAATCATCATGGCAACTTATTCATTCGACTCAATCAAGAACCGTTTCAACAAAGAGTTCACTAACAATTCCACAGTCAACAAAGTCATTGACACCGGCATGGACACAGCAGAGTGGGTTGGCAAGAACGCTGACACTATCCTCCTCGGCGCTGCTTGCTTGATGCTTGGCGACCTGACCGAAGCTACCGAGACCCTCATGAACATCGAATTCATCGAGCTCACTCAAGAACACCCTGAGATCTTCTAAGGAGACTGACCATGTCCATATTCAAAGACCCTCTCTCAAAACTAATCACTGATCACCCTGAACTGATCATTTCTCTCGCGGCATTCGTCAAGGATCAACCCGCAAAGAAAAGCCCTACTTGGCAAGAAGAAGATCAAGCCTTTGACTTTCTCCGCGACTCAGACCGCAAATTGCGCAGACGTGGCGACATTATCTTAGACAAATAACCCTTATCAATCAACAACTTACAAAGGACAACTAACAATGATCACTATTCAAACAGTATTCGCCCTTAACATCGTGCTTTGGTCACTCCTTATCACTTGTCAATTGGCAATTCACACTTATCTCTTCGCAAGTACCAACTGTTACCCGTTCGTTGACAACCGCCAAGAGATCAAACAACGTCTTTACCAGCGTCTTCTCGGCACGAATGAGTTCGGACGTAGCATTCGCAACCCACATTGGTGCATTTACCCGTACGGATTGCTCGTTTCAAGCACCATCATGGCCACTTTCTGGCTATTCACTTACATCTTGTTCCTGTTCTAGTGTCAATCGTCCACGATCACGCGCCAATCACGTCATGTGTGCCAACTTTTGGCATGTGTGACAGCTTTTACCAAGTGTGTGCCAGAAATGTGTGCCAACTTTCTTTCACACTTAACACTTGGCAATCAACCACTTACACCTTAACCACAGCAATGTGTGACAGGTGTGCCAGATTTTCAGACCTTATTTACAAATAAGTACATACCTAAAAAACAAAGTGTCTCTAAATTGAACTCAAAAAAAACCTGTCACATTGGCACACATTCTCTTAACCCTTTGATCCTTAACACTTAACAGCTTAAAAATCTGACACACAATCTGGCACACATCGCCAGAAACCTGTCACACACCATCAAATCTGGCACACAAATGCTACTCGCTACGCTCCCTGCGTGTCGGTTGGTATTTGTGAATTCACCGTCTAGGAGAGACAAATGCATATCGATAACGCAATCATCCACGAGCTCGATGCAAACAACTGCGGCATCGAAGAAAACTTTCACGCCATCACTGATCACAACTGGTTGCACATTCTTAACTACTTCAAAGACACGCCTCGTGAAGCGCGGGTTATCAACATGATCAATGCCCGACTCACCGATCAGTTCCCGAACTCTTTTACCGACATCAAAGTGACCTACAGCGAGTACTACGGCTCGTGGGTCTTTTCTACTTTCTACATCTAAGGAGAACAACATGAACAGAAGACAATTCCTGCTTTTCGACTTCAAAGACGAAATGCGCAAGATCCACAACGATTGGTGCTTGGCAAATAACCTTGAACAAGCGCAGATCAAACCTCGCACAGTCGAAGATGACATCGAAGAAGAGCAAGCCATTACAGATCGCATTTACTTCGCGACCATAGGAGCCAGAGATGAGTGACACTTGCCAAGATTGCGGTGCAGACATGATGGGGGACGGTTACACGACTGTCCTCCATTGTGAGCACGCAAATGCCGACGGATTCGAGCCTGATGCCAATCCAGTTTACTGTGGTTGGTCTCTTCAGGATGACCTAGATCACTACCGCGCAACGGTACGACCACTGGGAGTACGCATCCATGATTAGAGAATATCTTACCTACTCGGCAGCAGTCGTATTCACAGTCTTCTGCGCGTACATAGCAATTGCGGTGTACGCCGCTACCACTCAAGAAATCGTCATGGGAGGGGATGTCCCCGACCACTATATGTGCATAAAAGACAGCGTTCCCGACGCATATCTCTGCACTCCAGACTACGAAGTCCCTTGGTATCACAGTGACCCAAGACAATAACAAGACGACTACGTCGCTTGTCAGTCGGTTCGTTTTTGTGAGCCTTGCAGTATTAGCTAGGCTTAACTTATATTAGTAAACGTAATGGAGGCTATATGCCAAAAATCATCAATCTTCACATCGACAACTGGCAGTTGGCAGTTGAAACCGCGCAAGAGGTAGAGCGCGAAGAGCAACGCTGGTCCGATCACGATCTCACGGATATCGAGGAACTGATCGAGCGCCACCGAAAAAAGGGAATCCTTCCCGAACTTAACCACTAAACATTAATCCACGTATGGAGAAAATAGCTATGGCTAGCAACAAAAACAGTTACACCCTTCCAGCAAACCTCGACGCAGATCGCGAGGAGCTGACCTATCCACAACAAACAGAGCACGAGCACTACACTCAGGACACCAACGCTGATCCAGTAGGTTCCGAGGCTCGTGAGAACAACACCCGCAACCAGTGGCCTTCTTTCGTCCTTCAGAGCTATTACGAGGACACAAAGAACCTCTGGGGCAAGCCAAACCCCCACGACGAGTCCTTACTTCGTCCTTCGCTATCGCACATCAACGAGTGCATCGCCCAATCAGCGATCTCAGACAAAGACGAGATAGCACTAGCGAAATTCGCTCACACCGAGCAGGACACAGTTGAGTCTCTGATCAACGGCTACAAGATGATCCTCGACGCTCAGAACGGCCAAGGCCAGTTCGAGGTAATGCGTCAGGTTAGTAACACCACCACCAACAACCTCGCGAAACGCGCAGTGGCCAAAGCGACGTACTTCGACGCAACAGGCCGACTGACAGAGTCAACCGAGGAAATTCCAGAGTACATCGAGCGAATGCAAGATCGCATGTTCACCGCCGCTACCGATGCCGCTGTTTGGCGAGCAGTCCACGCGGCGCTCTGGACACACGTTGGCTGGTCTAAGTCACCTGTCTACTACGTGGATAACGCCATCCGCTTAGAGCTTCATCAGAAAGCGCAGTACTTCCAAAAGAACTACGCACCGACGAAGCCCACGGCGACCGGCGGCGACTTAGCTGATTACAACGTGGCCTGTTAAGGCAAACCCTTCCCTGTCGGCTCCCAGAGTCGGCAGGGTTTTTTTAAAGGCAAAAGATATATGTGCCAGGAGGCAGCTATGCAGCTCACAAAACACAACGTAATCATCATTACGGCTGGCCATCTCGAAGACTGCGATACCGAGATGTATTTCAAAAAATACAACGTCGAACCAGAAAAAATGACTCATGAAGTGTTCCAGCAAATGGTCCTGGAGCGCGGGTATGAACTAGCTGAAGAATTTTTTGACGAGCATGACGACTTTAAGTTTGGCGAGGACATAACCGAAGGCTACACAGAACAGCAGCGCAGCTTCTACGTCGTCGAAACAATCCTCGTTCACTTCTACCCAGAAGACGGTGAAATCTTCACTCGGTTCTTCGGCGGTGACACCCACGAATGCTGGACCAGATTAGAGGAGGACGACGATGAGATATAGCTCAGTCGCGTGCATCGCATTCACTGTTTATCACGACACTAAAGACCCTTACGACAGCATCAACCCTAACCACGTACGTCGGCAGCTCCTTTGCAGGATATCTGACATAGATGACGGCAATGCGTGGATTGAGGCTTTGATTTTCAACGACACCACAAGAGAGGACGGACACTGTGAAGATTGAACAAATAGCACGCAGCTTTTGGCAAGTGACCGTTAACCATCAACAAACAAAGCTTGTCTTTTTTTCCCAACACAGCCGTGAAACGGCAGTCAACAAAGCGTGGGCTTGGATTCACGCTGCCAACAAGGAGCAACCATGCCACCAATCACGGAGCAAATTTCAATAGACCCGCTATGGACCGTGAAGATGCAACAACTTTTGTGCGTCATCGAGAACCCAGAAGCCGACCAGGAGATCGTATTTGAAGCGAAGAAGGTTCTGCTGAACCTCGCTACCTACGTCGATCTCATGAACTCAATGCAAGAAGGAATCTACGAGCAGACGCTGTCGTTCGAGCGTCTTAATTTAACCATCCACTAGGAGGCTGCTTATGATGGGAATCAACGTACGCACCATGGAGGATTGCGACTTTGCAAACCTCATCGTCAAAGGTTTCAAGACATACGAAACCCGCAAGAACAGATCTCTCGACCCTTATATCAATAAACGCGTAGGCGTTGTCCGTACTGAATCTGGCACGCAAGCAACTCTCGTTGGCTTTGTGGACATTGGTCAACCTGAGTTCGTTGACCGTGAACAGTTCGACTTGTTACGTGACGAGCACCTAGTGCCGTATGGCCACTCGTTCGAGTGTGCTGACATGGGTCGAGCCTACCTATACCCCTTAACCAACCCAGAGCAATGTAAGCCTCGATACGTGCATACCACCGGCATCGTAGCGAGGAACATCGTCGAGCTCGTACCGATGGAGGAGAACAATGCAGATGACACCACTTATTCAATACGTCAATGACATAGACAAATGGCGAGCAATGGTTTCCAAGGAGCCTTTGTTTGAGTTCCCTCTCAATCAACGACAGGTCAAAAAATTAACTGACTTTATTGACAGTGACCTGTCTCCAGAAAATCTGCACTGCGACGGCGAAGCATCTGCTGCGCACGTCAAGAGAGAGTACTGCCGATTAATGAGTGTACGTGACTGCCTTCGCAAGTACTGCGAAGAGAACTCACTCACCATGCCATGGGCGGGGCTTTACGACGATGCCTGAACATTTCGTTGCCCTCGCTTTCGTCTCGTCCGTAACCCTTTTAATCCTTTATGTAGGAGGAGCTCTATGAAGTTAGCAAAACGCAGGATGGATCAACGCCGCCTTGGTGCTTTAGCTAGGCTAAAGAAAGCTAAATATACCGAGAAAAAAGGCCGCACTCGCGAAGAGTGGGAGGCCAACCGGCAAGAACAAATTGACATCCTGGAGGATCGCACTCGTTCACTGAATGCGATCACCAGCAAATGAACAGCCTCGAAGCAATGGAGCTGATTCTTTGGCTTGGCCCAGAGGGAACTATACCCGCCGAAGAAATCACCGAAACAGAGCGCGAAGGCTGGCGACAAGCATTCGACGTGATCATGGATAGATTAGATCTCATGTATTGCGCAGAACAGGACCGAATCATTATCAGACAAGACTAGGAGGGAGGTATGAACGATCTTCAGTACTGCATTCATGAAGGAGAAGACACTTGGGAACTAACCGATGCCAGAGGCATATATCTGACTCGCGTCTGTTCTAAGTGCGAAGCAACAAAAACAGCGCAATACCGACCAGACGTGCTTACCGATTCTAACTATTGGGCAGATGAACCCATAGAGGAGGACTCATGAAAGAAATTCGACATGCTCTTTGGATTAACGGCAAAGATCA
>CENX01003328.1_pt1 | contig 16484 bp, 14 predicted proteins | sample 361321 | NCBI WGS metagenome assembly CENX01 (sample SAMEA2619678, study PRJEB7988) | marine metagenome | isolation source: saline water (ENVO:00002010), including | reverse complement strand
GCAATCACTGACCGGACACCCCTCAAATATAATTGCAGGAATTTCAGTAGGTTTATACAGTACCGCTATACCAGCTATTTCAGTGGTAATAGGGGTATTGATATCACATCATTTTGCTGGCCTGTATGGGGTAGGACTTGCAGCAGTAGGGATGCTTTCAACATTAGGTATAACTTTATCTACAGATGCTTATGGGCCAGTTGCAGACAATGCAGGTGGTTTAGCTGAACAAGCTGGGCTAAAACCTGAAGTCAGAGAAAGAACTGATGCGCTAGATGCGTTAGGGAACACAACTGCAGCAACTGGTAAAGGGTTTGCTATAGGATCAGCTATATTAACAGCTCTTGCATTAATGTCAGCTTATGGACAAGTTACAGGGCAATCATCTTTTGATATGGGTAAAGTTGATGTGTTAAGCGGTGTGCTAATAGGCGCATTATTACCATTTGTTTTTTCTGGTTTAACAATGCAGGCTGTAGGTAGCGCTGCTGGAGCCATGATCGAAGAGGTAAGAAGGCAGTTCAGGGAAATAAAAGGATTAAGAGAAGGCAAGAAAGGTGTTAAACCAGATGCAGCTAGAGCAGTAGAAATAAGTACTACTGGCGCATTAAAAGCTATGATTCTTCCAAGTATTTTAGCAATAGTATCTCCGATAATTATTGGCCTATTACTTGGTGCTGAAGCATTAGGTGGAATGCTGGCTGGATCAATCGTATCAGGCTTCCTGCTAGCAATTTTTATGGCAAATGCAGGTGGAGCATGGGACAATGCAAAAAAATATATCGAACTTGGAAATCATGGAGGAAAAGGTTCTGATGCGCATAAGGCTGCGGTTTCTGGTGACACTGTTGGGGATCCTTTCAAAGATACTTCAGGGCCTTCAATAAATATATTATTGAAATTAATGACAATAGTAGCATTAGTTTTTGGACCGCTATTTATTGGTTAAACTTGATTACAACTCGATCAGATTCATTCCATTCGAAGGTTTTGGGAATAAAGGAATCATTAACTTTAAAAATTAAATTTCCTTTTATCATCTGATTTTTACTTAGTTTAAAGTTGCCCCATAGAGACCTATCTATTTTTATATTTAATTCGTCAGGATTGGTAGGTTTATAATTAAAGCCATTTACAGATAAAAAGTCTGCAGATTTATCATTTATTGACAATAACAATTCGGTTGAAGCAGCATTAATTATTTCAATCTCAAGGGATATTAATTTTTGATTAGAATTAGAGACATTTTCGATATCTTTAGGCTCTTGTAATTTAATAAATAATGTCCTCCCAGAAACATAAAGTTCTTCAGGTGAACTGAAAGGTTTAAATACTATATTTAATGAGATCAATATTGATGAAAAAACGAATATTAGAGCAATAAAGAGAAGTAAATTATTACGAACAGTAGTCATCTTAGTTGTTTGCATAAATTGAAAGTTCGGAGAGTACCCTTTCAAGGCTTTCACATATATAAATTATATCCTCTAATGTATTTTCTGTAGAAAAACTAAATCTAATAGAACTCACAGCAATTTTGGGATCTATTCCTTGAGCAATTAAAACGTGAGAAGGCTCAAGAGATGCAGAACTACAAGCGCTGCCGCTTGACGCACAGATACCTGCCATATCAAGACCAATTAATATAGGTTCACCTTCAAAATTATTAAAACAAACATTTAATATATTTGACAGTGAGTTAGTTTCAGGAGTAACAATTACATGTTCATATTTAAATTGTGACAATTTTTGCCTGATGTGCTCAATAAGTTCATTGCAATGATTATTAAAGGAATGTTTTGATGAGTCTGCAGATTCTAACGCCTTAGCAAGACCTACAATTCCAGGTACATTCTCTGTACCCGATCTTCTTTGCCTTTCTTGTCCGCCCCCAACAATAATCGGGCTCATTGGCACACCTTTTTTAACATACAATAGCCCAATCCCTTTAGGCCCATAAAATTTATGCCCAGAAATTGTCATTAAATCTACGCCCAAATCTTCAACATCTAAACTTAATTTACCAGCAGCTTGTACTGCATCAGTATGAAAATAAATGTCACGTTTAAGCTCAATAGATTTATTCCTTATAACATTGCTTATTTCTTTGATATTTTGAATAGATCCTGTTTCATTATTTGCATACATTATTGATACCAATGTAGTTTCTGATTTAATACTTGATTCAAGTTGCTTTATATCTACAAAGCCATTTTTATCAACATCAAGATAGGTTATATCAAAACCACAAGATTCCATCTCTTCCATTGCATGCATCACTGCATGGTGCTCAATTTTAGAAGTAATCAGGTGTTTCCCTGTTGATTCCAAAGCTTTTGCAACCCCAATTATCGCCAAATTATCAGATTCTGTGCCACCACTATTGAAGACAATTTCACTTGGTTTGCAATTAAGAATATTAGAAATAATTTCTCTTGAACTTTCTACAGCATCACGGGATACTTGAGCCAGAGAATAAAGGCTCGAGGGATTGCCATAATTTTTTGTAAAAAAGGGAAACATTGACTCAACAACTTCATTAGAAACAGCTGTTGTTGCAGCATTATCAACATAAATTTCTTTGTCAGAATCTATAGACATAAAATTATTCTATCAAAAAAGTTACGCTATTGTTGAAGATAAGTTATTTATTAAGTATCATTTCCCTTTAAATATTTTGTTTGCTAAATTTATGATTAATATTTCTAAAATGTCAAAGTACTATGGGGATTACCCTGCCGTAATAGATGTAAGTTTTGATATATCAAAAGGAGAATCCATTGGATTATTAGGGCCAAATGGTGCAGGGAAATCAACGACTATGAAAGTAATGACAGGATTTACTCCTCCAACTTCCGGTGATGTAAAAATTGGTGGGTATGATATTTTAAAAAATTCTATTAATGCTAGAAAACTTATAGGGTACTTGCCTGAAAGTGTACCTTTGTACACAGATATGACTGTAAAGGATTATTTAAAATATATGGGGTCTATAAGAGGAATGGATAAAAATATAAATAAAAGGGTTGATGAAGTGATTGAATTGACCAGTCTAAGCCAGTATAAAGATGTACTGATTTCTAAGCTATCTAAAGGATATAGACAGCGAACAGGAATCGCGCAAGCAATACTTCATAAACCAAAAATATTAATTCTCGATGAGCCCACTATTGGTATTGACCCTGTCCAGGTTGTTGAAACTAGGAAACTAATACAAAACTTAGGTGAAGACCATACGCTTATTTTAAGCTCTCATATACTTCCAGAGGTGACATCAATATGCAAAAGGATATTAGTTATACATGAAGGAAAAATTGTTGCCGATGATACCCCAGAAAAACTTTCGGATAGATTACAGACTTCAAACCTTTGCGAAATAAAAGTTAAAAATGGTAAAAAAAATAACATTCTTAAAATTCTCAGGGAAAAAGATTTTATAGTAGACATTAGATCAAAAGATATTGATGACGGTTTTGAAAACTACCATATTGAAACTTCATCGATAAGCAATCCTGAATCAATTATTTCAAAGTTACTTATTGATAATAATATCGATTTATACAAACTTTCTTCACTGCCTCTTTCACTTGAAGAAATTTTCCTTCAACTCACCAAGGATTAATTTGAAAAACATACTAACAATTTACATAAAAGAACTAATTGGGTATTTAAAATCTCCAATGGCTTATATAGTAGCTGCTTCATTTTTTACAATAACAGGGTTTTTCTTTGTTGCTTCTGTTTCAGATGCATTTTCTGAAGCAAGTATTAGGGGTTTTCTTGCTGGCGCTGTTTTTTTTATGATTTTTCTCTCCCCTGCCCTAACAATGAGATTGATTGCGGAAGAGCAAAAATTAGGCACCATGGAATTACTGATGACTTCGCCGTTAAGAGATTTTGAAATTATATTAGGAAAATTTCTAGCAGCCTTTTCTCTGATAACTATTATGATAATAGGCACATTTTTTTACCCTTTAATCTTGTTTATTTTTGGAGTTCCAGATTTTGGTCCGATAATTACAGGATACATAGGCTTATTATTGTATAGCGCAGCAACTTTATCTATAGGGATATTTGCATCATCCTTAAGTTCGAATCAATTAATTTCCTTAATTGTTGGTTCAGGGATACTTTCTTTTTTGACCTTTATTAACTTTGTTTCTTCAAGGATTGGGGGAGTATTTAGCACAATATTAAATGAACTTCAGCTTGGAGGATCTTTTTCACTATTTGACAGTGGTAGTTTCGGAATAGCTGAAAGTGGGCATTTTGCAGATTTTGCAAGGGGAATAATAAATATTTATGACGTAATTTTTTATATCTCAATATGTTTAATATTTCTATTGCTTTCTATTTTTAGCTTAGAAAGTAGGCGGTGGAGATGAAAAAAGAGGAAAGAAAATTTAATAATAATAGATCAAATTTATTCAATTTAATAAAAAACTATTCATATTCAATTCAATATTTAAGTTTTATTACTGGAATCATTATGTCAGTAGCAGGCCTTTTGATAGTTTTATTTCTAAGAGATATTCAATTTACAGGTATTATTTTGATTGTATTAGGATTGTTATCAATTACAATTTCTGTAATTTTTAATATTTCAAAAATAAAAATATTTTTATTTAGTTCTAAAGGCTTATATAGCGCAAATACCTTTTTCATTCTAATTGGCACATTGATAATTTCTATTCTTATAAATTCTGTAATTTATGTTAGTAATAAAAACGGTGTAGCTCCGTCTTGGTTTAGGTCAGATTTAACTGCTTCTAAAGAATATGATTTATCAAGCCAAGCTTTAAATGCAATAGAAAATTTAAATGAAAACATGGAAATTTTTATGTTTCACAGGAATGATTCCAGCAAAGATGCGATTTCTATTAAAAGAACAGAGGACTTATTAAGTGAATTTTCAAGAAATTCGAACAAAAATTCAATCAAATTTAAATATATTGATCCTGATTTAGACCCAAATTTATCAAGTAACTTAAATATTGAGAGGTATTTATCGGGAAGAGACCTTCCGATTCTTGTATTTAGATTAGAAGAGTCGCAAAGATTGGCTCATATTGTCGGGAAGGATCCCAATGAAAGCATTAATATTTTTAATGAGAAAGATGTTATCTCAGGAATCTTAATTTCAAATCAAGTTAAAAAGAAGCGCATATTTTTTCTTTCAGGCCATGAAGAAAGAGATATAAATAATTTAGATAGATCAAGTAATTCATTAGGGCAAGCAAAAGTTACTTTGGAAAGAGATAACTATGATGTATCGTCAATAACTACTGACGAACTTTCAAGAATAATTCTTAATTTTAGTCTTTCAAATGAGTTAGATTTGTTTCCTGCAGCTATTATTATTTCTGACCCTTCAGATGAAATACTAGATTCAGAGAAAAATGTTATCCAGGAATACATTTCTTTGGGAGGCAATATCATGCTACTACTTGAACCAGATTCACCTAAAGGGTACATCGAGATGATATCAAGTTGGGGTATTATTTCAGGCGAAGGAACATTAATAGATAGAATAAGTTATGTAGCTCCAAATTTAGAATTTCTACAAATCAAAGATTCTAATTCACAAATACCTGATCATCCAATAACACATAATTTTGATGTAATTTATTTTCCTGGCTCAAAATTTATCGGACTTTCATTAATGCCAGAAGAAATACCAATTACTGATGAAGGTGTTCCATATATTAAAGCTGACCCTATTGCCTACACCACTATTAGTAGCTGGGAAGAAACTTCTAGAGAAATCATAGAATTTAATCAAGATGATATATCTGGCCCATTGCCAGTTGCTCTAGCAGTAGAAGCAATTGCAAGTATTAAAGGTAACCCGCTAAAACAAGAAAATGGTGAATATTTAAAGTCAAAAATGACTATATTTGGCGATACTGACTTTGCTAGTAACAGGTTTTTATTCTCAGCAAAAAATGAAGATCTTTTTGCTAATTCAATAAATTGGCTTACAAGTGATGTTGAATTGATATCTATTAGGCCAAAAGTAAAAGTATTCAGGGAGCTGGTTTTAACCGAAGATGAAAGAAACTTTGTAAGGTGGAGCGGATGGATATTTCTTCCAGCTTTATCCTTATCATTAGGCTTTTATAATTGGTGGCGAAGAAGGTAATGAACTTCAAATTAACCTTAATTTTAATAATAATACTATCTGTTACCATCCCTTTCTCTATTTTATTTATTCAAAAAGAGCCTGAATTATTTATAGAAAACAGCAAAATTTTTCTTTATACAATTCCTGAAGAAGAGATAATTTCATTACTAATAGAAAAAGAAGGTGAAGTTGCTAAATTCGAATTAGAAGAAAATACATGGAAAATTTTTAAGGATGAGTCTTCTTATCCTGTCAATAATTCAAGGTGGTCTGGAATTACATTTTTAATTAAAGAACCTGCTATTCAAAGGATCATTGCTTCAGGGGAAGAAGTGGTTTTAAGTAATTTTGGCCTAGATGATCCTAAATTTACTGCAAAAATAATTCTTGAAAAGAAAACAGATTATAATGATTTAAAAATTTCTTTTGGGAACCTGAGCCCAGATGGAACATACCAATACGTTAGGCTTAATGAAGACTTAAATATATATGCCTTAAATACTTCTTTTGGAAATGCATTAAAATTTTTAATTGAGTCTCCACCTTTCCCAGACTGGGTTTACTCATTTGATAAAAAAAATATAAATGAAATACTAATTTACAATTCAGGTGACTTAATACAGGCATATGGTAGAGATATTTTCACAGAGGGCAATAATAAATGGAAAATATGTGATATTTTAATTGATGAGTTAACTGGAAAACCATACACAGAAAAAGAACCTTGCGAAGGAAATGAATTTTCTAAAATAAGCTATATTGAAGAAATATTAGACTTAATGAAAAATCCTGAAATAGAAAATATTGTTACAACAGGAATAGAAACTGAGGAAGAATATTCTGAGTATGGGATTGATAAAAATAGTACCTATCTATACCTAAGAAACAATACTTTTAATCAAAACGGATCATTAATTATAAGACCCATTACTCTTAGTTTAGGTAACTTTGAACCAAAGTACTATCAAGAAAAGAAAATAACTGCTGTTTTTCAAGATACAAATGATGTTGTGCAACTTAAGCAAAACTGGGCAGATATTCTAGGTCAGTTAATTTTCTGCAAAAGCCCAAAAATTAATAATGAAAAAGATCTGGAATGCAATTATTAATTTGATGTCAGATTTCTGTATAACTGAGGAATTCTTAAAGGAAGAGAAGAAATATCGTCTAATACCTCATAACTAAGGTCTTCCATCATGCTTTTCATATAATCATGACCCTCTTTGTCAACTGTAAGACAAAATGTTGTTATGCCTTGTTTTTTTGCTTCAAGGAGCGCTTTCTTTGTATCATTGACTGCATATTCCTTTTCAACGCCTTCTCTGCTATAGCCTCTATCTTGAGGCCTTCCGTCGCTAATTAAAAAAATAAATTTTGACCTTTCATCTGTCTTCATTAATTTAGATGCGCAATGCCTTATTGCAGGACCCATTCTTGTTGCATGCAAAGGGCTTATCCGGTCAATTCTTTTTGGTATCTTTGAAGAAAATTTTTCATCTAGATCCTTTATCGTGTAATATTCAACATTTTCTCTTCCATATCCAGAAAATCCAAATATACCATATTTATCCCCTAATGTTTCTAGAGAATCTAGCATAAGTATTAAACCTTCTTTTTCAAGGTCAACAATTCTTTTATAAGACCTTCTAAATCCTTGAGACCTTCTTTTTCTTAACCATTCCATATACTTTTCAGGATCACTTGGAGCTGACCATTCATCTGACTGGTTACTAGAATCATCAATTGCTTCTGCTGTTGATGCGCTCATATCTAAAAGAAAAGCAACAGCAATACTTCTTTCAATTTTATTCCTTCTCCAATAAAGTTTTTCAGATGGGGTTATACCTGACCTTAGATCAATCATTGCTTCCACGGTTAAATCTAAATCTTGCTCTTCACCATCTTGAAGTCTTTTAATTTTTCTATATGTTTCAGGATTTATAAGTTCAAACTGTTTTCTTATATCTTTAACAATATCAGAATATTTTTCTAAAGTTTCTTCGTAATAAACTAGATCCCCTTCCCCAACAGTTTTTTCGTTAACTAAACACCAATTTTTCTTATATGTTTCATCACGAAAATCCCATTCATCATATAAAAATTGATTTTCTTCATTTGCCTCAAGAGGTTTACCTTCTTCATCAAAATGATCAAATTTATCAGCAAACTTTGATTGGTCATTATCATTTTTTTCCATTTGCATATCATTTATTGCATCTTCAAGATTTTGAGTTATATCTGATTCAGAAACTTGGTCATCTTCTTGATTTTGTGATTCTTCTACAGAATCTTTAAGCATTTCTTCTATTTGTTCTTGTGATAATTCGGATAAATCACCTTCTTCAGAGAATTCTGCTTCATTAGAATTCATTTCAAACAATAACTGTGATAGCTCAGGTTTGAATTCACCCCAAAATTCTACTTCTTGAGGAGAGTTATAATCTAATTCTTCTTGAGATTGATCAATTTGATCAGGTTGTTCAAGATTTTCAGAAAAATTATCATTATCTTGTAAATTTTCTAAATTGTTTTCTGAAGAGGTTAAATTAAAATATTCAGATATTTCATTGAAATCTTCATCATTAAATTCATATTGAAAATCTTGGTCATAATCGAATTCATCTAAATCTTTTTCTTGGACATTTTTAATGTCTATCAAGATTTTATAAGCTCTTAAGGTTGCCTCTGAAGTATCTTCTATTGATGATTTATTATTTTTTAGAACAGTTATTAATTTTAGTAATTTTTTAAATGAGGGTTGTAATTTTTTTGCAACTTTTTGATTTAAATCATTTAGGCTAAATCTTATTAACAACTCTAATAACTGCTCTCTGCCGGGCAAGTCAACTATCTCTGATCTTCCAATTAAACAATTACCTTGAACATCAAGATAAGATTTTTTAATTCCTAAATATTTATTAATAATTTTTTGGTCAACCCTATAAGCTTCAAAAATTGAAAATATATCTTGAGCTAATTTTATGTCATCAAAAAATTTAAAAAAATTAGTCATGTCAGTTATTTCTTTATTTTCAGAAATAGTTTTTTTATTGTTTACGATTTCAAATCTAAGATCATCAAAAAAATTAGATTCATTTTTTAATTTAAATTTAAATGTACCAAATTCAACATGGCCAACTTGATGGGTTGCTAATACTTTTAGCCATGAAAAATTTTTTTTCTTTTCATCAAATTTCTTAATTGATTCCGGCAAAAAAATAGTTGTGCCTTCTGTTGTTGCTAAGTTAGGATTAAACCATCCAATTTCTTTTTCAACCATCATTGATGAACTTTGAATAGCTAAATCATCACCACTTAAGGCGCAACAATATAATTTCAATATATCGCGCTCTATATCTAAGTCAACTGAAAAAGTTAAATCGTTGAATAATTCTTTAGATTTTAGGTTTTCTAATGAAAAGTATCCAGTATCGCCTGCTTGACTTTGGAGAACAGAATTATCAAACCAGATTTTAAATTTATCTCTCGATATTTTTTTTCTCATATTTAAATAATTATTTGAAAATAATAAAAGTTCATCAAAATTTGATTTCTCAATAACCTTTTGGACTTGGATTTCATAATCTGCATTTTCATTAGGAGATGAATTAAATATTTGAATAGAATTCTTAATAAAGGACTTAAAAATCTGTGGGTTTTGTTCAATCACTAAAGGCAGTGATCTCATAAAAATTTTATTTTCATTAAGGTTATCTGCATTTTCAGCAAGAATAGAAAATATTTCTTCAAAATCTTTTATTAATTTTTTAGAGACTAAAAAAATAACTTTATTCCATGCAATTAAATCATTTGGAGATTTAGAAGATATTTTTAACACCCAATCAAGAATTTTAATTGAAAAACTTATTGATCTTGCCGAAATTCTTTTGAGAGTGTCACTTAGAGTTTCTATTTCTTCAAAAGAAAGCTTAGCAGAAAGAGAGGGAGAAAATTTATAAAAATTATTTACTAAAGAAATAGAATTTTTTGAAGATCTGTATAAACCTAGCCCCGTATTACCCCAATCAAGAAGGTGTCTTGGTTTTAAATTTTCAATAACACTAGTTGTAGAATTTATATATGTTAATGAAATTTCTTCACTAGCCTCAGAGATTCTGTAGCACTGCTTAATCCATTCAAGGTATTGGCTTTGAGGGATGATTCTTAAAACTTCAGGTGTCTCACTGATAATAGCTTCAATAATTATTTTTTTTGAGCCTGAAGAATTGAAGGATTTTATTGTATTAAGCCAATCTTTAATTCCATTTTCATTTAAACCTTCAAGAATATTCTCAATAAATTTTTTATTTAAATTAGGATCTATACCTAAATCAATTAATTCTTTTTTTATAATTTTTTCCATTTTATATTTTACTTAAAAGTTGATTTAAAATATTTGCTGTTGCTCCCCAAATTAATCTGCCCTGAATAGAGAATGAAACTTTTTTTTCTAACTTATTATTTTTTCCTGCAGAATAAAAATACCTTCTATTATTATTATTACTTAATTCTTTTATTGGGATCATGAAATAATCGACTATTTCTTTGTTATCAATTTTTATTTTGACTTGTTTTTTAATAATTCCCACAAAGGGCTTAATAATAAACCCTGTCCTTGTAATTTCTTCATCAAGAAATGACAAAACATTTATGTCGTTTCTTTTTATTCCAACTTCTTCTTCGACTTCTCTGTACGCCGTAATAAGTAAATCTTGATCGATATCTTTATAGGAGCCCCCAGGAAAACAAATTTCTCCTTTATGAACATCTAAATTATTTGATCTTTTTAAAAATAAAATCTCTTCTGTATTTTTTGATATAAATATTAAAATTAAAACTGAAGATGGTTTGTATCTAGCATCTAAATCATTAAAAAAATCACTATTTTCAATATCAATTTTATTTAAATTATTTATTTTCAAAGTACTATTCAAAAATTGCAGTAATTATTTCTTCAATGCTTTTATACAATTTTTGATCATCAGTTATACCCCATGTCACTGCAACTTGGCATGCTCTTCGTGGTTGTATACCGTCATTTATAAGTTTACCAGCGTATATCAATACTCTGGTACTAGCAGCTTCAGTAAGGCCATGGTCGGTTAAATTTCTTATTTTTTCTCCTAAAGAAGCTAAAGATTCTGATGTTTTAGAATCAGCTCCTGATTCTGACTCAATGATCTTTGATTCAAGTTCAGCTGTCGGAAAATCAAATTCTATTGCAACAAATCTTTGTCTTGTGCTTTGCTTAAGGTCTTTTAAAGCATTTTGATATCCAGGGTTATATGAAACAACCATAAGGAAATCATCATCTGCTTCATAAACTTCCCCGAGCTTATCAATGGTTAAGATTCTTCTGTGATCAGTAAGAGGATGAATAATAACAGTTGTATCTTTCCTGGCTTCAACAACCTCATCAAGATAACAAATACCACCTGATTTAACTGCTCTGGTCAATGGGCCATCGATCCACTTAGTACCAGCAGCATCTATTAAATATCTTCCCACAAGGTCACTTGCGGTTAAATCTTCATGACAAGCAACAGTTATCAACGGAACAGATTTCCTTTTTTTCTCTGAAATATACCATGACATATATTCAACAAATCTTGTTTTTCCAGTACCTGTCGGACCTTTTAATAGGACTGGTACTTTTTGATTATATGCAGATTCAAATATTTTAATTTCATCTGATGTAGGTATATAAAAAGGTTCTTCAGTTATTGCATAGTCTTCAATTTTATAATTTCTTGAATCTTGGTTACTTTTCGTCATTAAATCGGTCCTTCCTTATTTTTTTCCAAAAGTAATTTTACAACATTCTCAAGTTCTTGCCTTGTTGAATTATTTTCAATAAATTCATCAACGCCTGTTAAGTAACTATATTCGTTGATTTGATTTTTGAGCCTTTGAAGTAAATTCTTATGATTTTTACTAGTACTTAATATTCTATTTTTTATATTTTCTATAGACGAAACAATACACCATACTTTGTCACAATATTGAATAAAGTTGCTATTTAATATTTTAGCTCCTTCGATAAATACTAAATCTTCATTTTTTAAATCCGCAAGTCTCTTTTTAAGATTATTTGTCAGATTAGGCCAAACAATATTCTCAAGTTTTAGTATTTCATTCTCGTCATCTATGAATACTTTTTCAGATAGAGATTTTCTTGAAATTTGTTTATTGCTATCAAGTATATCCTCACCCCAAATATTTATTATTTTTAAGTATGAATCTGACCCTTTTTTATAAACTTCATGACTCATTTGATCTAAATTTAGAACTTCGCATCCGTATTGTTCTAATATTTTTCCAACAGTAGATTTGCCCGATGATATTAGCCCAACTATCCCAATTACCTTCATTAGATTAAATATTTAACCACTTTAGATATCTTTTCAATGACATCCTTAATATCTTTTGAATTAATTCCATAATGAGTGACCATTCTTATGGAACCATATGATGAATTAAAAATAATACCCTCTTTTTTTAATTCTGACTCAAATTCATACAAATTAACTTTGCTAGTTAATTCAAATCTTAATATATTTGTTTTTACATATTCAGTATCAATAATTATTTCAGGTATCTTTGAAAGACCAATCGCAAGATTTTTTGCATTTAAATGATCTTCTTCTAGTCTATCGATCATATTATCGAATGCATATATCCCAGCAGCTGCAATTACACCAGCCTGCCTCATTCCTCCACCAATGGATTTTCGCCACCTTCTAGCTTCATTAATGAAAGATTTACTCCCACTTATTATGCTTCCTATAGGACAGGATAATCCCTTAGATAGACAAAATGTTACTGAATCAACATTTTTAACAATTTCTTTAACACTTTTCCTTTGTGAAACTGAAGCATTAAATAGCCTAGCACCATCCATATGGATTTTTAAATTATTTTTATCTGCAATCAATTTAACATTTTCGATGAAATCTTGAGTTAATGGAGAGCCGCCGCATTGATTGTGTGTATTTTCTATACTAATAGTTGAAGTTTTTGGCTTATGGTCATCTAATGGGTTAATAGATCTAGCTAATTCATTTATATCAAATGAGCCATCATCATTATTATTTATAATTTTCATGCTAATTCCACCATATATTGAAACACCTGAACCTTCCCAAGCATAAACATGACATTTATTACCTAATATAATTTCTTCGCCTCTATTTGTTAGTGTTAAAAGTGAAACAAGGTTCCCCATTGTTCCAGAAGCTACAAGTAGCGAATCCTCTTTGCCGGTAACTTCAGAAGCAATTTCTTGCAATTTGTTTACTGTTGGATCTTCACCATAAACGTCGTCACCAACTTCAGAATCATACATAGCTTTTCTCATATCTTTATTTGGCATCGTGACTGTATCACTTCTTAAATCAATCAATTTGTTACCTTAAATAATTTTTTTGTTTTAATGTAAAATTGCAAAAGTTAATTTATATAACTTGTATAATAATATTATGGAAGAAATAACTAAATATAGGAAATATTACATACCTTTATTAATTTTTATATTTTTCTTAGTTGACCAGATCACAAAAGAAATTGTTATTAGGAATTTAAAAGTTGGTTATTCGCTTCCGGAAGAAGGTTTTTTTCGATTTACCCATGTAAGAAATTTTGGTAGTGCTTTTAGCATAATTAATGATGCCAATTTATTTTTAATGATCGTGGGAATTTTTGCGATTATTTTTATTTTTTATTTTCTAATTTTTTATACCCAAGGTTCCAATTTGCTTCAAATTGCAATATCGCTTCAATTAAGTGGAGCGCTTGGGAATATTGTTGACAGAGTTAGGCTTGGGTCTGTTACTGATTTTATAGACGTAGGGTCATGGCCTGTATTTAACGTTGCTGACTCCTGTATTAGTGTAGGAATGTTCTTATTGGTTATCCATATTTTATTAAGCTGGAAAAATGATCAGAAAGAACATGAAAAAAAAATATGAAAAATTTGAAAAAATAAGACTTGATAAGTTTTTAAATTTAACTTCAAAATTTTCTAGAGCTGAAATTTCAAAATTTATTACCAATGGGAATGTAAGCATTAATAATAAAATTGAAACCAAACCTTCAAAAATGATGAAATTTAATGATGTTGTTGAAATGAAAGAAATTATAACAAATACCAAAAAAACAAAAATAAATTCTAATTTCAAATTAAATATTAGATATGAAGATGATGACTTAATGGTTATTTCAAAAGATTCAGGGATTTCAGTTCACGCCGGGGTAAAAACAAATTCAGAAACTCTTACCGATTTATTATTATTATCTCGACCTGAAATCTTAAATGTTGGTGAAAGCATAAGGCCTGGTATTGTTCACAGGCTCGATAAAGGAACTTCAGGACTAATGATAATAGCTAAAAAAAATGAAATCCTTGAAGATTTAAAAAGGCAATTTAAATCTAGGAAAGTTTTCAAAGAATATTTAGCAATTGTTAATGGCATCACTAAAGATAATGGAATTATAAACGCACCTATAGGGAGGCACCCCACTGATAGATTAAAAAGGACATTGATAAGATCTGGCAAAGAAGCTCACACTTCATATAAAAAGATAGAAAGCAGTGAAGATTTATCATTTTTAAGAGTAATAATTCAAACTGGAAGAACACATCAGATTAGAGTGCATTTAAGCTCAATTGGGCACCCAGTATATGGTGATAAAATGTATTCAAATGACTATAAGCATTCAAAAGAAAGAATATTATTACATTCTTATAGGTTAAGATTTTTACATCCAAATAAAAAAATAAATATTGACATTAAAGATAGTATTCCTAAAGAATTTAGTAGGCACTTTAGCATCAATAGTAAAAAAATATAATAAGTTTATGAATAATAAAGAAGTAAGAGTTAGATTTGCACCCAGCCCAACTGGAGATCCTCATTTAGGCGCAATGAGAACTGCATTATTTAACTGGGCTTTTGCAAAAAAAAATAATGGCAAATTTATATTAAGAATTGAAGACACAGACAGAAATAGATTAGTTCCTGGGTCAACTGAAAATATTATTGAGGGGCTAAAATGGTTAAATTTAAATTATGATGAAGGTCCTGGTGTGGGGGGAGATTATGGTCCTTATTTCCAATCTGAAAGAAAAAATATGTATGCAGAAATAGTTAATAAACTTCTTGACGACGGGAATGCATATATGTGTGATTTATCAACAGAAGATTTAGAAAAAATTAGAAATGACCAAAAATTAAAAGGGTTACCTCCAGGCTATAACGGCTTTTCTAGAAATAGACCTAGGGAGGAATTAGAAAAATCTAAAAAAGATGGCAAGCCTGTTGTAGTCCGACTCAAAGTTCCATTATCAGGAAATATTGAATTTAACGACATGAAAAGAGGGATGCTTGTATTTGATTTATCCAAAATAGATGATTTTATAATTTTGAAGGCAGACGGAATGCCGACTTATCATTTAGCAAGTGTTGTTGATGACACTGAAATGAAAATTTCACACGTTCTCAGAGGAGAAGAATGGATCTCAAGCACTCCAAAACACTTGCTAATTTATAATTTTATAAATCAAAAACCACCGGAATTTATCCATTTACCTCTTATATTCGGAAAAGATAAATCTAAGCTTAGTAAGAGGCATGGAGCAAGTTCTGTAATTGAATACAAAAATCAAGGATTGCTTCCAGATGCATTATTAAATTATTTGGCACTATTAGGTTGGTCTCCAGGAAATGATATCGAAATACTAAAACCAAGTGATATTTCAAATTTATTTGAAATAAGGGGTTTGAGTATTAGCCCATCAATATTCGACCCTGAAAAATTATCTTGGATTAATGGTGTACATATAAGAGAAATGGATGAAAATAAATTAAGTACTATTATTAAAGAAAAAGTTAATTTAAATTCAAATAATGCTCAAAATATATCTGAATCAGATTTTATTAAAATCACATCGCTTATTAGGGAAAGAATTAAATCGCTTGATGAAATTTATCCTCTAATTAAATTTTTCTTTGAATACGAAAAACCAGAAAACGAATTAATAAAATGTTCTGATTTAAATAATGAAGAAATAAGAAAATTAATTAAAGACCTAATAAATGATTTTAAACAATTAGAAATTAAAAAAAATAAAACCAGTTCAGATATCGAAGATTTGTTAAGGAGTAATTGCAAAGAATTGAATCTAAAAGTTAGGGATTATTTAAGCTTAGTAAGAAATTGTATTACTGGATCTGAAATTTCCCCTCCATTATTTGAAGCTATAGAAATATTGGGAATTAATGAAGCAATAAACAGGCTAAATAGCTGCCTTGATCAAATTTCTTGAATGATAAGCTATCAAGTTGTATACTCACAGCGTTAA
>CENX01101769.1_pt1 | contig 16518 bp, 15 predicted proteins | sample 361321 | NCBI WGS metagenome assembly CENX01 (sample SAMEA2619678, study PRJEB7988) | marine metagenome | isolation source: saline water (ENVO:00002010), including | reverse complement strand
AAAAATATAATATACATGGACTAAATGTAACCATTCCTTACAAAGAAGAAGTTCTAAAATATTTAGATGAAATAGACGTACACGCCCAAAAAATAGGAGCAGTTAATACCATTAAAGTTGATTCTAAAGGGTTTTTAAAGGGTTTTAACACTGACTATATAGGTTTTTATAATTCCATTAAAAAAAACCTGAACAACGTTCATAAAAAAGCATTGGTTTTAGGCACAGGTGGAGCATCAAAGGCTATTGTATATGGCTTAAAAAAACTTCAAATTCAAACAACAATAGTTTCGAGGTCTAAAGCAAAAGGATGTATCACATATAAGGAAATTAATTCAATTGTGATGGGTGATCACCAAATAATTATTAATTGTACACCACTTGGAACAAGTCCTAACACTAGTGAATGCCCTGATATTCCATACAAACTAATTGGTAAAAGTCATTTATGCTTTGATTTAATATACAACCCAGATATAAGTCAATTTCTAAAGAAATCAAAAAAAAACAATGCATCAATAATTAATGGAGCAGAGATGTTGGAACAACAGGCAGAAGAAAGTTGGAAAATTTGGAATAATTAACAATTGTAAAATTAGTTTTATTGAAGAGACTATTATGAGTAATAATTTTGTTAATGATTTAGAGAAAAACTATAAACTCAAAGAAGAATTAGTTGAAAAATTGAGGCATCTCATAAAAAATGTAGATCACATTTCTAAAAAATATTCAGATTTTAATGAAATAAGAAAAAGGTGGTTTGAAATTGGACCAGTACCAAGAATAAAAGACCAAATTCTGTGGAATAATTTTCAACACAATATTAAAAATTTTTATGACTATCTAAAACTTAACCGCACCTTCAAGAAAATTGATGAAGAACATAATTTTAAAGAGAAAAAAAATATAATCCTTCAGGCAAAAAAATTATCAGATTCTAAAAATCTCTTTCGTTCTGAAAAATTACTAGACAGATTATTAAAAAAATGGAAATACGAAACTGGACCAGTTTCAAATGATAATGATAAGCTTGAAAATGAATTAAAAAATATCATCGAAATTACAAAAGAAAAAATTGAAATATTTAAAAAAAATAAAGAAATTTTTTTTAAAGAAAATCTTCAAAAAAAGGTTCAATTACTTAAAAAAATGAAAGATGTTTTAAAAGTTAATTGTAAATCTAATTCAGAATGGAAAAGTAAAATAAATAATTTTGAAACAATAAAAAATCAAATACAGTTAATAGGCCCTGTAAAACCCGAGGAAAATAAAATCTTTTGGAAGGATTTTAGAAAATGTAACAAAGAGTTTTACTTAGAGAAAAATATATTTTTCAAAGATCAAAAAAGAGACTACAAAAAAAATATTCAAAATCAGGAAAGAATAATTAATGATGTTAAATTACTCACTGAGGGTAATTTGTGCGTTAAAGAGAAAGTGATTCTTTTACAAAAAGAATGGAAAAAAATAAAGCCCGTTCCGTTTAAAGTAAATAAAAAAAACTTCAATATTTTTAAGAGCTTATGTGATCAAATTTTCAAAAAAATTAGCTCTCAAAAGTTGATTGAAAATGAGAAAACTATAAATGAAACAAAACTTAAGACAAAGTATATTAATGAAATTAAAAAATTGATAGAAGAAGGAAAATTAAATATAAATGAAACGTTTGATGGTTGGAATAATTTCTTAACAAAACATGTTGATTCTGAAAGAAAGTTTTTTGAGATTATGAAAATATATTTAAAAGCAAAAGGGTTAAACGAAAATGAAATAGAAATTAAATTTTTTGATCAAAAAATTAAAAGAATGAATGATAAAGAGAAAAAAAATGAAAAAATAAGTTTGAATAGAAAATTAAAAGAATTTGAAAAAGAGCTTTCAATTCTTGAAAATAATTTCTCTTTTTTTAATGATAAATCAAAACAAAATATACTCTTAAAAAAAATTAAAATGGATTTATGTTCAATAAAAGAGAATATAATTAGTTTAAATTTAAAAATTTCAAAACTTAGTAATTAGATTATTTGACACTATTCCAGTATTCATTCAATTCACTGATAGATGTGTTTTCGAAGCTCTTGTGGTTTTGTTTCATCTTTTTTTCTAAAAGCTTAAATCTCTTAATAAATTTTTTATTACTTTTTTCCAGACAATAGTCTGGGTCAATATCCAAAAATCTTGCATAATTAATTAGAGAAAAAAGAACGTCTCCAAATTCATCTTGAATTTTTTCTCTAGCTCCTCTTTTAATTTCTTCATTTAACTCTTCGATTTCTTCATAAATCTTATGCTTGACATCATTAATTTCTTCCCATTCAAAGCCAACATTAGACACCTTTTTTTGAATTCTAATTGCTTTCAAAATTGAGGGTAATGATTTGGGCACTCCTGATAGAATGCTTTTATTACCTTCTTTCAATTTTAACTTTTCCCAATTATTTTTAACCTGTTTTTCATCAATTGAGCTTCTATTATCAAAAACATGTGGGTGACGGAAAATAAGTTTTTTTGTAATCGAATCTGCAACATCTGATATATCAAAATAATTAGATTCACTAGCAATTTTTGAATAGAAAATTACATGAAGTAATAAATCCCCAAGTTCATGTTTAATCTCATGAATATTTTTATTATCAATTGCATCCACAAGCTCATATGTTTCCTCTAATGTCAATGGTCTTAATGATTCAAAGGTTTGTTTTTGGTCCCATGGACATTCCTTGCGAAGAATATCCATTATTTTTAAAAGCTTTGATATTGATCCTAATTTTTTTTCTGTATTCATTTTATTTATCAAAAGACATTGGATAAGGAACACTAATTTTTCCAGATGAAATATTTTTCAGCTTATTGGTTATAATTTTTCTTTTAAATGAACTTATCTTATCCGTAAATAATATTCCTTCAATGTGATCATACTCATGCTGAACAACCCTAGCTCTCAATCCATCAATTTTCAAAGTCTGTTCATTAAAATTTTGATCAAAAAAATTAATCTCAATTTGATCTTCTCTTTTAACATTTTCTCTTACATCTGGTATACTTAAACATCCCTCATTAAAAGAGCATAATTTTGAGGATTGACTAACAATAATCGGATTTATAAATACTTTCTTAAACCCAATAATTTTTTTTCTTTCTGATAATTCGAGTCCTTCATCCTCTGCAAATGGAGATGCATCAACAATAAAAACTCTAATCGATTTTCCAATTTGTGGTGCAGCTAAACCCACTCCTTTAGCATTATACATAGTCTCCCACATATCTTCAATAAGAATATCAAGATTATCATAATTTTGGTTAATTTCCTGGGCTTTTAATCTCAAGATGGGGTTTCCAAATGCAACTATTGGTAATATCATAAAGATTTTTTTTGTAAATAAGATTGTAGAATTAAGGTCGCACTAACCTTATCTACTAATTTTTTATCTCTTTTTTTATTTTTATTCAGTCTGCATGAGCTAATTGCCTTCTTAGCAATTTTTGATGTAAAACGTTCATCATATCTCTCAATAACTATATTTGAAAATTCTTTTTTTAACTTCTTTATAAAATTTTGAATATTACATTCAATCAAAGATGGTATATTATTCATTTTTAGAGGTTTTCCAACAACAAATATTCCTATATCATATTGTTTAGTAATAACTCTTAGAGTTTTGATTATATCACTGTAATCAGAGGTTTCGATTCCGAATGCTAACTTATTAGAATCATCGGTGATTGCAATTCCAATTCTTTTCAAACCAAAATCTAATGCAATAATTCTTGACATTTATTCAAAGGTAATTCATTAATTATTAAGTGTATAGTTTATGTATATATTAATTACAATGTATATTTGAAAAAAATAATACTGTGAAAAAAATTATTGAAAAAGCTTGGGAAAATAGATCATTATTAAAAGAAAAAGATATAATTAATGCCATTAGGGAAGTTATAAAGCAACTTGACAATGGCGAAATTCGGATTGCGGAAAAAGTTAACGAAAATTGGATAGTAAATGAATGGATAAAAAAAGCAGTAGTTTTATACTTCCCAATCCAAAAAATGGAAACTATTGAATTTGGACCACTTGAGTTTCACGATAAAATTCCATTAAAAAGAGATTTTGCTTCAAAAGAAATCAGAGTTGTTCCTCATGCAATAGCTAGATATGGTTCTTTTATTAATAAAGGAGTTATATTAATGCCAAGTTATGTAAATATTGGAGCTTATGTTGATTCTGGAACAATGGTAGACACTTGGGCTACTGTAGGAAGTTGTGCTCAAATTGGAAGAGATGTTCATTTAAGTGGCGGAGTTGGTATTGGTGGTGTTTTGGAACCACTTCAAGCTTCACCAGTAATAGTTGAAGATAACGCTTTTATAGGATCAAGATGCATTATTGTAGAGGGGGTCCGAATTGGAAAAGAAGCGGTTCTGGGTGCAAATGTAGTCTTAACAGCTTCTACAAAAATAATTAATGTTTCAGGAGAAAAAAGTGAAGAATTAAAAGGGTTTGTCCCTCCAAGATCTGTTGTTATTCCAGGTACCTTCAATAAAAAATTTAAAGCAGGAAACTATCAAGTTCCATGTGCGCTAATCATAGGTCAAAGAAAAGAAAGCACAGATAAAAAAACATCACTTAATAATGCCCTTAGAGATTATAATGTTTCTGTTTAATATATAATTTTAATGTTAAATAAAACAATTGATGAAGCTGTAGAAATTCTTAAAAAAGGGGGTACAATAATTTATCCAAGTGACACAGTATGGGCTTTAGGATGCGATGCAACAAATAAAATTGCGATTAATAAAATTTTTAAAATTAAAAAAAGAGATAGAAGATTACCTTTAATTTGTTTAATGAACAGTATTGAAATGTTGGAAAGATATGTCCATGTTGGAAATGAAGAAAAAAAATTCTTAAAATCTAACAACTTTCCCACTACAATAATTTATGAAAAAATTAAAAATTTTAGTACGTTCAAAAATAGTGTTGCGATAAGAATTCCTGAAAACCTTTATTGTCAAAATCTTATAAAAAAGTTTAATAAACCAATTACATCTACATCGGTCAATTTTTCAGGTCAAAAATCTCCAAATTACTTTAAAGAAATCGACCCTGAAATTTTAGATAGAGTAAATCACATTTCTAAAATAGGATTACACAAGAAAATGTCTAGAGCATCTAGAATTATTAAAATTTCAGAGGATGGGACAATTAAAATATTGAGATCATAGAATGGAAAAAAATCTTCAAAACCTTATTGACAATAATTTATTCAAAATAATTGGCAAATGTTCTGATGAAATGCAAATTGAATGTTTTGTAATTGGAGGTTTTGTTAGAGATCATATCTTAGGGGTAAAAAATCCAAAGGATGTGGATATTTTGGCGATTGGTGATGGAATTGCTTTAGCAAATAAAGTATGTGAATACCTAAAAATTAAAAAAAAGCCTACTATTTATAAAAATTTCGGGACCGCTGCATTCAAATATAAAAGTTATGATATTGAGTTTGTTGGTTCAAGGAAAGAAAGTTATACGCTCAAGAGTCGAAACCCCTCTGTAAAGATTGGCACATTAGATGATGATTTAAATAGACGTGATTTTTCAATTAATTGTATTGGTGTAGGTTTAAATTCTAACAAATGGGGAAATATTATTGATAAATTTAATGGAATTGAGGATATAAAACACAAAATAATAAAAACCACATCAGATCCAATCAAAATATTTTCAGATGATCCATTGAGAATGTTAAGGGCGATTAGATTTTCTTGTCAATTAGATTTTGATATCCACAAAAACTCAATTGAAGGAATAAAATTAGAAAAAAATAGATTAAAAATTATAAGTAAGGAAAGAATTATTGATGAATTAAATAAAATTTTACTAACTGAAAAACCATCGAAAGGATTCAAAATACTTGAGCATACTGGATTACTAAAATTAATATTACCTGAAATTACAAATCTAAAAGGGATCGATGAGATAGATGGTCTAAAGCATAAAGATAACTTTTTCCATACTTTGGAAGTTTTGGACAACTTATGTGAAAAATCACAAAATTTATGGCTTAGATGGGCTGCACTTTTGCATGACATAGGAAAATATCAAACTAAAAAGTTTATAAAAAAAATTGGTTGGACTTTTCACGGTCATGAACTTGTAGGTTCTAGAATGGTAAAAAAAATTTTCAAAAGATTCAATATGCCTTTAAATAAAAAACTAAAATATGTTCAGAAAATCATTTATTTGAGTTCTAGACCGATTATTTTGTCAAAGGATTTTATTTCAGACTCTGCCGTTAGAAGGTTAATTTTTGATGCTGGGGATGATATTGACGATTTAATGAAACTTTGTGAGGCAGACATAACAACTAAAAATCCAAAGAGGTTTAGTAAATACTTAAACAACTTTTCAAAAGTTAGAAAAAAAATCATTTTAGTTGAAAAAAGGGACAAAATAAGAAACTTTCAACCCCCAATTACAGGTGAAGAAATTATGGACTATTTTAAGATAAAACCTGGAAAAGAAATTGGGGTATTGAAAGAATTTATAAAATCTTCAATTTTAGATGGTAAAATTAGTAATAATTACAAAGCGGCTAGATCTTTGATGATTAAAAAAGGTATTGAAATTGGTTTAAAAAAAAATGAATGAAAAAATACTTTTCCAAAGCTTCAAAAACTAGCTTAATTTTAGTTTTATTGGTCATAATTGCTGGGTCTCTAGTTAGAATGACTGGAAGCGGAATGGGATGTCCTGATTGGCCAAAATGTTTTGGATATATGATTCCACCTACTCATATTTCTCAAATAGAATGGAAACCTAATACAGAATTTAAGAAAGGAATTATAATAAGGTATAATGATGAGTTGATTTATGCTAAAAAGAAATTTATTACCAATAATTCAATTGACTTAAATAACTGGTCAAATTATACAAAACATAATTACTCTGATTTTGATCCCATCAAAACTTGGATTGAGTTTTTAAATAGACTACTTGGAGTAATAGCTGGATTGGCTACTTTACTAATGGTGTTTTTTTCTATTTCTTATTGGAAAGAAAAAAAAATACTTGTTTTGATATCTTTTACAATTGTTTTTGGTATGGTATTTCAGGCATGGTTGGGAAAGCTAGTTGTCGATTCGAATTTAGCACCCTTCAAAATAACAACTCATATGCTAATGGCTCTTGTTATAATATCGTTGATAGTATATTCCATCTTTTTGATTAGTAAAGAGAAAAATAAAATAGAAATAAAAAGTAATTTTATTAAATATTTAATTGTATTCTCTGTTGTTACTAGCCTAATACAAATTATAATTGGAACTCAAGTGAGAGAATTTATTGATGTTCAATATGAGATTCTTGGACCAGAAAAGAAAAACTTATGGCTGAACAATCCAAATTTATATTTCTATTTCCATAGATCTTTTTCAATTTTAATCTTTTTAATTAATGTTTCATTGTTTTATTTAGTTTATACTAAAAACATGTATTCTGGTTTTATAAATAAAATTATGTTTATAATTTTCCTTGAAATTTTAGTTGGTGTTTCAATGTATTATGCGGACTTTCCTTTTTTAACTCAACCTCTTCATCTGATCCTTGCCACTTTACTTTTTAGTTATCAATTTTATTGGATGCTGCACATAAAAAAAATAAATGATTTATAGAATTAGAGTTGTTCTAGATTTTAAAGAAGATGTCATTAGAGATTTAGAAATTGACCAAAATGCCAGTTTTGAAGACCTTCACTTCACAATCTTGAAACACTTTGGATTAGATAATAAAGAACTAGCGTCATTTTTTATTAGTGACGAAAATTGGACTCAGGGGGAGGAAATTTTTTTACAAAACTATGATGAAAATCTAAATCAAATGATGATGAAGAACATAAGCTTAAAGTCATTATCAACTAGGTCCATGAATTATTTATACGTTTACGATTATTTGAAACTTTGGACTTTTTTTATTGAAATCGTTGAAGAGTCAAAAAAAATCTTGGGCGAAAATTATCCTAAAAAAATCTATGAGTACGGCTCTGTTCCAAATGAACCTCCAAAAAAAACTTTTAATTCAAACTTAAAGAATGATGATTCAGAATTCAATTTGGATGATGAAGATGATTTTTTAGATTTTTACTAATCAATACTTAACATCTCATGGTTTTCATAATTTCTAAGAATGTAATCAAATGAGGCCTTCATAATCTCACCCATTCCTCCTGCCTTTTTAAAATTGTTATCACTTGTAAGTTCATAAATCTGTCTAGCTAATAATTTAATTTTATTTTTTTCAGAAATTTTATCAGCAATCATACATTTTATTAATTCTTCGGATCTATCTAATGAACTCAAAATTCTTTTAGCTAAAATTGATCTTTCCTCAATTTTGTATTGTTTGACCGAGTTTGATTCGAGTTTTTCCTTAACAATATTCATTATTTCATTATTTTCTTTAAAGAATTGCGGTCTATAAACTTGAAGATTTCCTTCGAAACATTGTTGGTCAAAATCAATAGCCCTTATTTTATACACAACTTTATCAAAGTCATGTGTTGGAATTACTACATAATTATATGATCTCATATCGCCTAACAACCTTATCATGCATCTTTCATTAAACTTGACAAATTCCTTTGCTATTTGTGCCTTTTCCATATCACTGCACTTGGGAAGAAAATTTTCATAAAACTCATCACCGGGGACTCCAGTTATGTGTTCTTCAATTAATGTGTTTTGAAAAACTAAAAAGTTTAAATTATAAGGAGATAAAACATGTTCAAGTTCAAGACCATAAATTCTTGATGCATCAGCCTTTTTTACATAAAAGTATGTAAAGTTATCATTTAAAATATTTCTAATTTTAATTCTAAAAGGTTTGGAATTTCCAAAAGTACAGTAGTCAATTGCATCTACGTTTAGAAACTTAATATTATCCTCATTTCCGTCAGAATGAAGTAAATTATAAACTTTTTTTAAATTCAAATCAATTTCTTTTCTTTCGGAATCAGAATAAAAAGCTCTAACCCACAATGTATCTACATTTTTCTCGTTAAATACTGAAACAGAACCAGAAAACCTCTTCAAATCTTCGTAAAAAATTGGTATCTCTATTTTTCGCTTATAATTGTTTAAATAGCTGTCCAAATTTTTAGAGATTTTAAAACTTGGTTTTTTTTTGGACATCAATTTTTTATTCATACTATAAAGTTAATTGATTATTATTTTAGCAAATAATAATCAAGTCTTAAATTTGTTTTATTAATTTTTACTTTGTTCAAACTAAAGTCAGAATACAAACCAACAGGAGATCAACCTGAAGCTATTAAACAGCTTGTCGGTGGAATCAATAATAATGATAAGTTTCAAATTCTAAAGGGTGTAACAGGCTCAGGAAAAACTTTTACGATAGCCAATGTTATTAAAAACGTAAATAAACCTACATTAGTTTTAGCACATAATAAAACTTTGGCAGCCCAACTTTACAGTGAATTTAAAAATTATTTCCCTGAAAATGCAGTTGAGTATTTTGTTTCTTACTATGATTACTATCAACCTGAAGCTTACATTCCAATTACGGGCACTTATATTGAAAAAGATTTATCAATTAATGAAGAAATTGAAAAATTAAGATTGAGTACAACATCATCTCTGTTATCAGGTAGGAGAGATGTAATAGTAGTTGCATCAGTTTCATGTTTGTATGGAATAGGTAATCCCGATGAGTTTAAAAGAAATATTATTCAAGTAAAGAAAAATGAAATTATTCCCAGAACTAAACTTCTTCATAATCTTGTACAAAGTCTTTATTCAAGATCTAACTTAGAATTTGTAAATGGTAACTTCAGAGTTTCAGGTGACATTGTTGATGTATTCCCAAGTTATGCAGATCATGGATTTAAAATCCATTTTTTTGGAGATGAAATTGAAGAAATTGAAATTTTTGATCCAATCAAAAATAAGATTTTAAAAAAGTTAGATAATCTAATAATCTATCCTGCAAATATGTTTGCTACATCTCCTGATATATTAAAAAATGCTATTGAAGAAATTAAAGAGGATCTAGAGAAACAAGTTACTTATTTTAAGGATATAGGTAAACATTTGGAAGCAAAGCGATTAAATGAAAGAACAAATTTTGATCTTGAAATGATTTCTGAACTTGGGTATTGCTCAGGCATTGAAAATTATTCCAGATATATTGATGGAAGAAGTCCTGGGACTAGACCTTTTTGTTTACTTGATTATTTTTCTGAAGATTATTTAATGATTGTTGATGAGAGTCATGTCACACTTTCCCAAGTGCATGCAATGTATGGTGGCGACAGAAGCAGGAAAGAAAATTTAGTAGAATATGGGTTTAGGTTACCAGCCGCAATGGATAATAGACCTTTAAAATATGAAGAGTTTGAAATAATTCAAAATCAAGTAATTTACGTCAGTGCCACCCCATCTGATTATGAAATGTTAAAAACGGAAGGTGTCTTTGTAGAACAAATAATTAGACCAACTGGGCTTTTGGATCCAAAAATAATAGTAAAACCAAGTCTAAACCAGATTGATGATCTAATAGAAGAAGTTCAGAAAATAGTAGAAAAAGATGAAAGAGTGTTGATTACAACCCTTACAAAAAGAATGGCCGAAGAATTAGTAAAATTTTTAAGTCAAATCGAGATTAGATGTAGATATATCCACAGTGATATTGATACTATAGAGAGGGTCGAAATAATGCAAGGACTTAGAAAAGGATTATTTGATGTACTTGTTGGTGTTAATCTTTTAAGAGAGGGATTAGATTTACCTGAAGTTTCATTAGTAATAATTTTGGATGCAGACAAGGAAGGTTTTTTGAGAAGTTATAGATCACTAACTCAAACAATTGGTAGAGCAGCAAGAAATTTAAATGGTAAGGCCATAATGTATGCTAATAAAGTGACAAATAGTATGAAAAAAACTATTGATGAAACGAATTATAGAAGGGAAAAACAAAAAAAATTCAATATTGTTAACAAAGTAAAACCAAAGCCAATCAATAAAATTGTTTCAAATATTTTTGAAATCAATGACACCGAGGGGGAAATAAAAAATGAAATAGTTAACAATTATGATGTAAGAAATATGAGTAATGAACTAAAAGAAAAAGAAATAAATAAGTACAGAAAAGAAATGGAAAGGGCAGCAAAATCTCTTGACTTTATTGAAGCTGCTAAATTTAGAGATCTAATTAAAAAGCTTAAAGAATAAAAAAAGGGAAGTTTAACTTCCCTTTTTTTTAATTTTTGACTTCTACTATTTGTTTTGCAGTGTTTTGATACTCCTTTCTTTTTGGAAGCTTTATTGTCAAAACTCCATTTCTGTAATAAGAAGTCACTTTATTAGTTTCGATTGATATTGGCAAATCAAAACTTTTTTCAAATTTATGAAAACCAAATTCTTGTCTATTGTATGTGTAGTTTGAATTTTTATTTTCATCATTTACTGAAACTAAAAGAATTTTATTTTGAATTTCGATATTGAAATCTGTGTTTTCTTTGCCAGGAATAGCTAATTCAATAACAAATTCCTTGTCGTTTTCCTTAATATTATATGAGGGTGAAACAAAATTATCATTCGTAAGATTAATATTCCAGTTATCTTTGAAAAACTCATCAAAAATCGTTGGAAAATAAGATTGTGTTTTAATTAAATTCATATCATAATTTTTAGTTAAACATAATTTTGAAATGAATAGATCAAAATGAATGCCTATGTTAATTACATGACACAGTGTCTTTTTTTTGCAAAAAAAACATGACACAATGTCTGTTTCTAAATCAAATCTTGAATTTTATTGGATGCTTCTTGGAATTCTACTGCGCTATATACTTTAAAACCACAATTATCGATAATTCCCTTAGCAATTTCAGAGTTTGTTCCTTGCAGTCTAACTATCACAGGTACTTTAATAACATTACCCATATTTTTATATGCATCTACGATTCCTTGAGCAACTCGATCGCACCTAACAATACCACCAAAAATATTAACTAAAATTACTTTAACATTTTTGTCTTTTAGTATCAGTCTGAATGCTGTTTCTACTCTTTTGGCGTCAGCTGTGCCACCAACATCAAGAAAATTTGCAGGTTCACCCCCTGATTGCTTAATCAAATCCATCGTAGCCATGGCAAGACCGGCACCATTAACCATGCAACCCACATTACCATCTAAGTCCACATAGTTTAAACCAACAGCTCTTGCTTCGGTTTCGGATGAGTTTTCCTCTTTATAATCTCTAAGTGATTCATAATTCTTGTGTCTGAACAAAGAATTATCATCTAAACTAACCTTCGCATCCACAGCTATTATTTTATCATCGGAGGTTTTTAATACAGGGTTAATTTCAAATAATGATGCATCGGATGAAACATAACATTTGTATAATAGAGTAATAAACTTTACCATTTCTTTGTATGCGTTTCCAGTTAAACCAAGATTAAAAGCAACTTTTCTGGCTTGAAAAGGAACAATGCCAATCAATGGGTCTATTTCTTCATAAAAAATCAATTCGGGGGTTTTCTCTGCAACAGATTCAATATCAACGCCTCCTTCACTTGAGTACATAATCATATTTTTTCCTGTTTTTCTGTTCAATAAGACAGATACGTAAAACTCAGATTTTTCTGATTTACCAGAATAATAGACATCCTCTGATAACAAAACCTGATTAACTAACTTACCTTCTTTAGAAGTTTGAGGAGTTACCAGTCGCATTCCTAAAATTTCAGAGACTACTTTGTCTAACTCCTTCCTGTTTTTTGCAATTTTAACTCCACCCCCCTTACCTCTTCCTCCGGCGTGAATTTGAGCCTTAACAACAAACCACTCAGTGCCGGTTTCTAAAACCAACGAATCTGCAACTTTACTTGTATTTTTTTTATCGAATAAAACCCTTCCTCTTTGGATAGCAACACCATGTTGCTCCAAAATTTCCTTTGCCTGGTATTCATGTAAATTCATAAACACAAAAATAATAAACAATAAGTTAATAGATAAGGGATTAAAAACTAATATTGTTATATATATAACAATATGTTTTATTATTTTATAAAAATGTTTTTTTTCGTCTAATGTTTTTTAGAAAAATAAATTTGCTTTGTGAAAAAAGAAAAACTTATTGAAGCTGCAAAAAATTTTGGAAGTCCTCTATACGTTTATGACGCAAGTAAAATCAAATTCCAATACAAAAGATTAACTTCAGCTTTCAAAAATGTAAAAAATCTCCAGCTAAACTATGCAGTCAAAGCTCTATCCAACATTTCAATATTAAAATACATAAATACATTAGGAGCTGGAATCGATACGGTTTCAGTCCAAGAAGTTTTGCTTGGGATTAAAGCTGGATACTCCCCAGATAAAATTATTTACACCCCTAATGGCGTTTCCTTGCATGAAATTAAAAAGGTATCAAAAATGGGAGTAAAGATTAATATAGACAACTTAAACACATTAGAACAGTTTGGCAACCTCTACCCCGAAGTTCCGGTTTGCATTAGAATTAATCCCCATGTTATGGCTGGCGGAAATAGTAAAATTTCAGTTGGTCATATTGATTCAAAATTTGGAATAAGTATACACCAGATTCCTTTGTTGTTAAGAATAGTTGAAAACACCAATATTAAAGTAAATGGTATTCATATGCACACTGGAAGCGATATTCTTGATATTGAAGTTTTTATTCGTGCAACAGAAATTTTATTTGACGTTGCAAAAAAATTTAAATTTTTAGAATTTATTGACTTTGGAAGCGGATTTAAGGTTCCCTACTATAATGGAGACAATGAAACAAATATCGAAGAGTTAGGCGTAAAGTTATCCGAACGCTTCAATAGATTTTGTAATGATTATGGCAGAGATCTGACATTAGTTTTTGAACCTGGTAAATTTTTGGTTAGTGAATCTGGGAATTTTTTATGTTCAGTAAACTCAATAAAACAAACGACGTCAACAATATTTGCTCAAGTAGATTCTGGGTTTAACCATTTCATAAGACCCATGATGTATGGATCAAATCACCAAATCGAAAACATCTCAAACCCAAATGACACCAGTCGATTCTATTCTGTTGTTGGATATATCTGTGAAACTGACACTTTCGCTACTAATAAAAAAATTTCAAAAATCTCTGAGGGTGATATTTTAAACATTAAAAATGCTGGAGCATATTGCTTTTCAATGGCGAGTAACTACAATTCAAGGTACAGACCGGCAGAAGTTCTATATTTAAACAACAAACTAATTTTAATCAGAAAAAGAGAGTCTTTCGATGATTTAATTAAAAACCAAGTTGAGTTGGACTTTTAAAAAAATTATTAAGATATAACTCCTGATCCTATCAATTCATCTTCATAGTACCATGCAGCAAACTGCCCTTGAGCAATAGCTGATTGTTTATCTTCAAACAACAAGTAAACACCTTTATCTTTGTATATGAGTTTAACATCCTGCAATGGCTGCCTATATCTAATCCTTGCTTTTAGATTTTGGAATTTTGTTTTTCTAAAGATTTTACCACCTTTTGTTAAATGAATGTTTTCGTCTTTAATAAAAAGAACATTCCTTTTTAATCCAGGGTGGTTTTTTCCCTCACCAACATATATTATATTTTGTATGATATCAGTTTTAATAACATACAGAGGGTCTTTAGTTCCTCCAACAGCTAGCCCTTTTCTTTGCCCAATAGTATAAAAATGTGCGCCATTGTGAAAACCAATTTCTTGACCATCTTTAATATTATAATCAAATGGTTTGGAATTATCCTGTAATTCATGAGAGGAGATTTTTTTTTGCTGAAATAATTTATTGGAACTTGAAATTTTTATAATTCTCCCTTTTTTTGGTTTTAATTTTTGTTGTAAAAAATCAGGTAACTTAACTTTTCCTATAAAACACAAACCTTGTGAATCTTTCTTTTTAGCAGTGATTAACTTTTCTTTATTCGCTATTTCTCTTACCTGTTTTTTCGATAGTTCACCAATTGGAAATAAAGATTTACTAAGCTGATATTGTGATAATTGGCAGAGAAAATAAGACTGATCTTTTTCATTATCATATCCTTGATGTAAACTATAAACTTTTTTATTATTTTCAACTTTACATTTAATTCTGGCATAATGACCTGTTGCAATGTAATCAGCATCCAAACCAATTGCAATTTTTAAAAAAATATCAAATTTAATTTCTCTATTACATAATATATCTGGATTTGGAGTTTTACCATTTTTATATTCATTAAACATATAATCAACTATCCTTTCTTTATACTCTTTACTTAAATCAACTGTCTGAAAGGGAATTTTTAGTTTTTCACAAACCAGCATGGCGTCATAACTATCCTCAAGCCACGGACATTCTTTGGAAATGGTAACTGATTCGTCATGCCAATTCTTCATAAAAACCCCAATAACATCGAAACCTTTTTTTACAAGAACATAGGCAGCTACACTAGAATCAACACCCCCAGAAAGTGCAACAACAACACGTTTTTTTTGTTTAGACATTAGATGAAGCTTTAAAATTACTTTTTGTTCTGCAATTTTCTCTGCTCTTCTGCACGATCCATCATCTCTTTCATTTTTCTTTGAAATCTATTTTGTTTGGATGGTTTTTTTTTATTTTCCTGAATCTGAAGATGAATCTTTCTTTCGTCAATTATAAAGTACTTTATCGCTAACATTAAAAGAATTGTAAGAATGTTTGAGACAAAATAATACAAACTAAAGGCACTTGCATAATTGTTAAAGAAGAACAGCATCATTACTGGCATCAGATACATGATGAACTTCATGTTTGGCATACCAGGTTGGGTTGGTTGCATTTGAGCACCTGATGACATCATAGTGTAGAAAAATATTGCTATTGAAGCCAAGATCGGTAAAAGACTTACGTGATCACCATACCATGGAATAGAGAAAGGCAGTTCAGCGATAACATCATAAGAAGAAAGATCTTCGGCCCAAAGAAAAGGCTTTCCTCTCAATTGGAATGCAATAGGAAAAAAACAGAACAAAGCATAGAACACCGGAAGTTGAAATAAAGCAGGGACACATCCAAGCAAAGGATTAGCACCTGCTTTGTTATATAATTTCATTGTTTCTTGTTGCTTTTTTATTGCATCATTTTTAAACTTTTCGTTAAGCTCCATTATTTCAGGTCTAATTACCTTCATCCGTGCTTGTGAGAGGTAGGTTTTATAAGTAACAGGTGACATTGCCAAACGAGTAATTATTGTCATGATAATTACAGCCAACCCTGCAGAAAAATAATTACTTAAAAAACCAAACAATGGAAAGTAGATGAATCTGTTTATCCAACCAAAAATACCCCACCCAAAGTAAATAGATTCGTATATTTCATTTTCATATTTTTTTAAAACATCATAATCGTTAGGACCCATGAACCAATTAAATTTAGAATCAAACTCTCCACCTTTTAATTTAATTGGAACAATCGATGTGTAATTTTTTGTGAATAAAA
>CENX01095367.1_pt1 | contig 16524 bp, 15 predicted proteins | sample 361321 | NCBI WGS metagenome assembly CENX01 (sample SAMEA2619678, study PRJEB7988) | marine metagenome | isolation source: saline water (ENVO:00002010), including | reverse complement strand
GCATTTCTTTTATACAATTGATTAAATAAAATTTGAAGAGACAAAAATTTAGTTTAGAATTAATATTAAATTTTGGAGTTTTCTTTGAAGCAATATCATAAGTTATTAAAGCATGTTTTAGAAAATGGTTCTGACAAGAATGATAGAACAGGTACTGGAACACGATCAGTTTTTGGTTATCAAATGCGATTTGATTTATCTAAAGGGTTCCCTTTGCTTACAACTAAGAAAATCCATTTAAAATCAATTATTTATGAACTTCTTTGGTTTTTAAAAGGTGAAACAAATATTGCTTATTTAAAAGAAAATGGAGTGAGTATTTGGGATGAATGGGCTAATGAATCCGGTGAGTTAGGACCTGTCTATGGTTATCAATGGCGGTCATGGCCAAGTCAAAATGGAGAAACTATTGATCAAATTTCTGGTCTAATTAATCAAATTAAAACAAACCCTGATTCGAGAAGATTGATTGTTACTGCATGGAATCCATCTGATGTAGAGAAAATGGCTCTTCCTCCTTGTCATTGTCTTTTCCAATTTTACGTATCAAATGGAAAAATTTCTTGTCAACTTTATCAAAGGTCTGCGGATATATTTCTTGGAGTACCCTTTAATATCGCGTCATACGCATTATTAACAATGATGATAGCAAAAATTTTAAAACTTGAACTTGGGGAGTTTGTTCATACTTTTGGTGATGCACATTTATATTCAAATCATTTTAATCAGGCTAAGGAACAATTAACCAGAGATTTTAAAGAATTACCTCAAATGAAAATTATTTCTAGCCCAGATTCTATTTTTGACTTTAAATTTGAGGATTTTGTTTTGGAAGATTATATTTCTCATCCCCATATATCTGCGCCAGTAGCAGTTTAGCGATGTTGAAATTTAGTTTAATAGTTGCTGTCGCAGAAAATAGAGTTATTGGACACAATGGTTCAATGCCATGGGATTTACCATCAGATTTGTCAAACTTTAAGGAAATAACTATGGATAAACCAATGATCATGGGAAGAAAAACATGGGACTCTATTGGTAGACCATTACCAGGAAGAGATAATATAGTTGTGACTAGACAAAAAGGATTAAAAAAAGAAGGTGTAATATTTTGTAATTCTATTGAGGAGTCCATTAGTAAATCATATGAGTGTGCAAAAAAAAGAAAAACTAATGAAATTATGATTATAGGTGGTGAATACTTATTTAATCATTTTTTAGAAACTGCTTCAAAAATTTATTATACTGAAGTTAATTCTTCTCCAGAAGGAGATGTTTATTTTCCATCGGTTGATCTCAGTAAGTATAAAAAAAATTATGTAGGAGAATTAATTAAGAAAGATCTAGATAGTTGTTTTCATAGATTAATAATATATGAGAGAAAAACTTAATTTTCTATATATTCTTATAGATTTTTTCAGCTGCTTTAATAAAAATTTCTTTTGTAAGTCCCTTTGGTTTTTGAAATATATATGGAATTCCATTATCAGAGCTTTCTCGTATTTCTTTATCTAATGGTATTTCCTCAATAAATGGAATCTTTTCATTTTTTGACATTTCTTTAGCGCCATCACTACCAAAGATATCTTCTTTAGTTCCGTCATTTAAAAGAAGATAAGACATATTTTCAATAACACCAATTATAGGAATATTTACCTTTCTAAACATTCCTATTGCCTTTACAGCATCATTCAGTGCTACTGATTGGGGAGTAGAAACTATAATTGCTCCATCTAAAGGTAAGTGTTGTGATACCGTTATTTGCGCATCTCCTGTTCCAGGAGGCATATCAATAATAAGGATGTCTAGGTTACCCCAATCTGTTTCTGTTGCCATCTGTTTAATTGCCGAATGAACCATTGGCCCCCTCCAAACAACAGGCTGATCTTCATTTAATAAGAAACCAATGGACATAACTTTAATTTTTTCGAACTCAAATGGAATAATTTTTTTATTTTGATTAACTTCAGGTTTTCCCTTTAATTTCAGCATATGCGGAACTGAAGGTCCATGAATATCCGCATCTAGAATTCCCACTTTTTTTCCAATTAATGAGAGCGCAGAAGCTAAATTTATTGAAATTGTAGACTTTCCTACCCCTCCTTTGCCACTAGCTACGGCTATAATTTTTTTTACATCATCAATTGGTTTAACCTTTTTTTCTGATTTATCTTCATTAGCCGAGTTGTCTTTTTTAACTGGTTCATTTGTTAAAACAGTTGTTACACTTATTACACCATCAATTTCTTTTAATTCTTTTTTTATTATTCTTGCCACACCCTCAATCTCTTCAACATTATCCTTATTTGCATAAAGAGAAATTTCTATATGTCCCTCTTTATAGCTAATTCCTTCAATTATCCTTTGTTCGAGAATATTTTTATTTTTTGAAAATTGAATATTTCTTAATTTTTCTTCTATTATTTTTTTTGTATTTTGTGACATTTATTTAATTAAATTTAGTTAATGTTGATGAATTTGATTTACTCTATAGGTTAAGATGTCATATAAGGACATATTGAGTAAATAGAAAGTTTAAAAATGAAACAAAAAATAGTAAGTAAAAATAATAATGACTGGAATGGAAATAATCAAAACCCATGGGGCCAAAAGAATTCCCGACAAGATTTTGAAAATCCTTTCAACGGATTGCAAAAACTTTTTTCTAAATTTCTGCCTGGTGGTGGAAAGGGATGGAAGGGTCTTTTTGCAATATTAATAATTTTATTTGGTCTTTGGTCTCTAAGCGGTATTTACAGAGTTAACGCAGATGAACAAGGTGTTGTATTAAGGTTTGGAAAATTTACAAGTCAAACTGGTCCTGGGCTACATTATCATTTACCTTATCCAATAGAGACAGCGATTACTCCAAAAGTTACAACAGTTAATAGAATTGATATAGGCATGCGAGGCCCTTCTGGCTCAGGTTTTTCTAATCCATCAAGATCGCTAAGGGATGTGCCCGAGGAAAGTTTAATGCTTACTGGGGATGAAAATATTGTTGATATCGATTTTTCTGTTTTCTGGGTTATCAAGGATGCAAGTTCATTTTTATTCAAAATTCAATATCCTGAGAGAACTATTAAAGCTGTTTCAGAGAGTGCGATGAGAGAAATAGTTGGAAATTCTGATATTCAGCCAATTTTAACTGGTGCGAGACAGAAAACTGAAAATGACGTTAGAACTTTAATGCAATCAACTTTGGACTCCTATGGATCTGGTATAGAGATCAGAGAGGTAAAGATGCAGAAAGTTGATCCTCCTTCAGCAGTTATAGACGCTTTTAGAGATGTTCAAGCTGCTAGAGCAGACCAAGAACGAGCAAGGAATGAAGCAAATGCATATGCAAATAAAGTAGTTCCTGAAGCTCAAGGTGAGGCTTCTAAAATTTTGCGTGATTCTGAAGCTTATCAGTCACAGACTGTTGCAGAAGCTGAAGGTCAGGCAACGAGATTTGTCTCGATTTATTCAGAATATATTCAGGCCAAAGATGTTACAAGGCAAAGAATGTTTTTAGAAACTATGGAAAAGGTTTTTGGTAGCATGAATAAAATCATAGTAGATAGTGACTCAGTTGGAGGGCAAGGTGTTGTTCCATACCTTCCTTTAAATGAGATAAACAAGAAGGGTCAAAGATAATGAGTGCTAAACAAACTGCATTAATCGTTTTACTTGGAATTTTTGTTTTATTTATTTTTAATACATTTTTTTCTGTTCATGAAACTCGCCAAGCAATTGTTCTTCAATTTGGAAGACCTGTTGGCGCCCCTGTTACTGAGCCAGGATTAAAAATAAAAATGCCATTCATTCAACAGGTTCAGTATTTAGATAAAAGAATTTTAGCTTTAGACTCACCGGCAGAAGAAGTTATTGCCGCTGATCAAAAAAGACTAGTTGTTGACTCTTTTACGAGATGGAGAATATCAGACCCTCTACAATTTTATATAAGTGTAAGAGACGAACGAATTGCACGATCTAGGCTTCAAGCTATTGTTTCTTCAAGTTTGAGATCAATTTTAGGTGCAGAAGAATTTGTTACTGTTGTTAGAGATGATAGAGATGATCTTATGAAAAAGATTACAGAAAGAGCTAATGAGCAATCTCTTGATCTCGGTATAAATATTGTTGACGTTAAAATAAAAAGAGCAGATTTACCTGACGCAAATAGTCAAGCAATTTATAGAAGAATGCAGACTGAAAGGCAGCAGGAGGCAGCAGAGTTTAGAGGAAAAGGACAAGAAATTTCAAGAGGTATAAGGGCTGAAGCTGAAAAAACAGTCACTGTTTTATTATCAGAGGCGACACGTGATGCCGAGATTAACAGAGGTATTGGTGATGCTTGTAGGAATAGAATTTTTGCATCTGCATATGGTTTAGATAAGGATTTCTTTGCATTTTATCGTTCCATGATGTCATATGAAAACTCCCTTGATAACGAGACAACAATAGTATTATCTCCAGATAGTGAATTTTTTAAGTTTCTAAATAATCCAAATTCTTCATCTATTGTTACAAACTCCTCGGGTAAATTAAGTGATGAGAGTAAAAAACTTATAAATCTTATTAATAATAATAGTAGACTCAGAGATGCTTTGTGTCCTGATCTGGCCTCAGAATAACAGTCCTAGATTTTATGTTAAAAATAACTTTTAAATATTTCTTATTATCTTTTTTTGCCGTATTTTTAATAAATACTTCAGTAAATTCATCTTTACCAGATTTTACTATTTTAGCTGAGGAATACTCATCATCGGTTGTGAATGTTTCTGTGGTAAGAAAACAAAAAGAAAATAAATCAGGAGAAATGCGTCAGAGTCCTCCAGGGTCACCTTTTGACTTTTTTAATGATGAGAGATTTAGAGATTTTTTTAGGAATCAACCACAAAGAAAAATGCCACAGAGAACGGCTGGATCTGGTTTTATTATTTCAAAAGATGGCTTTATTGTTACAAATAATCATGTAGTTGAAGAAGCAGAAATAGTAAAAATAACTCTAAGTAATGATGAGGTTTATGAGGCAGAGATAATTGGCTTAGATCCTCGTATGGACCTCGCTTTGTTAAAAATTGATTTAGATAAAGATCTACCGTTTGTTAGTTTTGGTAAAAGTGAAAATTCAAAAGTCGGAGAATGGGTTGTTGCAATAGGAAATCCTTTTGGTCTAGGTGGAACTGTTACCGCAGGAATAATTTCTGCCTTAGGTAGAAATATAGGTTCAGGTCCTTATGATCAATTTATACAAACTGATGCACCAATAAATAAAGGTAATTCTGGTGGTCCATTATTTAACATGAAAGGTGAAGTTATAGGGGTAAATACAATGATTTATTCTCAAACTGGTGGATCTGTAGGTATAGGTTTTTCAATTCCCTCTTCTCTTGTAAAACCTGTAATTGATCAATTAAAAGAATATGGTGAAACTAGAAGAGGCTGGCTCGGTGTAATGATACAAAATGTTAATGAAGAGCTTGCCAAGGATATGGATTTAGATGAAGCAAAAGGTGCTTTAGTTCAGCAGGTTGTAAAAGATGGTCCTGCTGATAAGGGTGGTATCAAAGAGGGTGATGTTATTATTGGATACAACAAAGAAGATATTAACGATATGAGAGATCTTACTACAAAAGTCGCTAACACAGACATTGGTAAAAGAATTAAAATTAGATTAATTCGTTTTGGAAAAGAAATTGAGCTAAAAGTTAAAATTGGAAGGTTAGAGGGAAATGAAAATAAGGTTAATGAAGAGATTATTGACGATGTTGAAAAAATATTAGGACTTGGACTTGGTGAACTTTCTGAAAATTTTCGAAGAGAAAATCAAATCCCCCCCTCAATTAAAGGTGTAGCTGTTATAACTGTCGATGAGGATTCTGAAGCATTTTCAAAAAAAATAGCAAAAGGAAGTGTAATAATAAGTTTAACACATCAAAGAGTTTCAGGAAATGTAACTCTCCAGTCCACAGTAAAAGCAGAGAGCTATCAGCAGGTTTATGATCTTTTAAACCAAAGAAAGAAAGAAGGTGATGAAAGAATTTTATTAAGAGTTTGGAGACCAGAGCTAAGATTAGTGTCTCTTGTTGCACTTTCTTTTAGTCAAAAAAATAAATAAACTCATATAATATGAGATAATAATCCATCTAATAATTTTGGTTCAAACCATGTTGATTTTGGCGGCATAACTTTATTTGCATCCGCAACATTTATTAGAGCTTCAATTGGAGTAGGAAAGAGCGCGAAAGCAACGTCAAAACCATTAATGTTAACTCGTTTTTCAAGTTCCTTTAAACCCCTTGCTCCACCTACAAAATCTATTCTTGGGTCAGTTCTTTCATCACTTATTCCCAGTAATGGCTCAATAATAAAATCATGAAGAATAGATACATCAAGAGATTGCACAGGATCATCTTTATTAATATTTTTTTTATTAACTATTAATTCGTACCAATTACCACCTATGTACATACCAAAGATATTTTTATTATTTGGTTTAAATTCATTATTATGTTTTTTTACTAAAAAATTTTTCTTTATTGAGGATATTAATTTTTCAATAGTATTTCCGTTTAATCCTCTAATTATTCTGTTGTAATCTAAAATCATCATTTCTGAATGAGGAAATGCAACTGCAAGAAAATAATTATAATTTTCATTTCCAGTATGATATTTATTTTTTTTCGATAATTTATTTTTGACTCTTGCAGCCGCAGCTGATCTATGATGACCATCCGCTATAAATAATGAGTCCATTGAATTTATTTGAGCTAAAATTTTTTTAATTTCACTTGAATCATTCACAAGCCAAATTTTATGATTAGATTGATCGTGAGCAAAAACATCATATGTTGGTTTATTTTTTTTAATATTTGATAAAATCTTGGAAACTTCCAAGTTGTTTCTATAGGCAAGGAGAACTGGCCCAGTTTGCGCTTTTAGTTTTGTAATATTCATAACTCTATCATTTTCTTTTACAGGTTTTGTATATTCATGTTTTTTTATTATATTTTTTTCATAAGCATCTACTGATGCAACACAACCGATACCAGTCTGTGATCTTTGGTTTATGCAGATTTCATATATGTATAAACAATCATTCTCATCTTGAGTTAAAACTTTATTTTTGATTAAATTTTTTAAATTTTCAGCCCCTTTTTCATAAACCTTAGGGTCGTCAAAATTTATTTTTGAGTCTAAATCTATTTCGGGTTTAGAAACATGAAGAAAGCTATAGGGTTTATTATTTGCCATTTCTCTTGCTTCAAGAGAACTTAGAACATCATATGGCGGTGCTATTACCTCTTTTTCTTTTCCTTCAATTGGTCTGAGTGCTCTAAATGGTTTTATAAGTTTCATTGCATTACCGTTTAAAAAAATAAACATTTTTAATTAACATATTAATTCAATAATGTTTGAAAATAATTTAAATCTTTTATTAACTAATAATTATGATTAAAAAATTACTGAAATGATTAAAAAATTAATTTTATTATCTGGTCCAACGGCAACAGGCAAGTCCTCTTTAGCAGTTAAAATAGCAAAAGAAATTGATGGCCAAATCATAAATGCTGACTCAATTCAACTTTATAAGGATTTATCAATTTTAACTGCTAGGCCAAATATTAATAATGAAACAATCGAACACCATTGTTATGGTTTTTTAAATGGTAACGAAGCCTGGTCAGTTGGAAAGTGGATTAATAAAATAAATTTAGTAATAAAGGATATAATAAAAAAAAATAAATTTCCTATAATTGTAGGTGGAACTGGGCTTTATTTTAAAGCAATAACGGATGGGTTATCACCTATACCAGAAATTGACGAGTCAATCAGGAGAGAAATTGAAGAAAGATTTTTCAATAACGACCTTGAAACCCTGTTTGAAAAATTAAAACTAGTAGACCCTGTTGCCTCAAAAAAAATTAACCCTAATGATAAACAGAGGGTAATAAGAGCATTGGAGGTATTTGAAGGTACAAATAAAAAAATTTCTGATTATTGGCTTATGGAAAGAAAAAAAATTATTACAGAACAATCAGTAAATTTCAAAATAGAGGCTGATAGAAACTGGATTTATAATAATTGTGACTCAAGAATTGATAGAATGTTCAATGAGGGGGTAGTTGATGAAGTAAAATTTTTATTAGACAAAAATTATTCTCTTAACTCTCCTATTATGAAAGCAATTGGGGTTGAGGAGATATCAATGTTTTTGAATAATTATTTATCAATTGAAAAGGTAAAAGAGTTAATTAAATTTAAAACTCATCAATATGCAAAAAGACAGATTACGTGGATTAATAATCAGATGATTACGTGGAATAGTATTAATACGCAATATTCAAATAAAATTATCAATAAAATTATAAAAAAATTATAAAAAAATATTGACCTTTATTATATTATTTACTAATTTCCTGCAATATTATTTGGTTTTATTGATATTTTAAGGAATATATAAATGGTTAAAATGACTGGCGCAGAGGTAATTGTAAAAGCATTAAATGAACAAGGTGTTGATCATATTTTTGGTTACCCTGGTGGCGCTGTATTACCATTATATGATGAACTTTTTAAGAGCAATAATGCTCCCTCTCATATTTTAGTTCGTCATGAGCAAGGTGCCGTTCATGCTGCAGAGGGATATGCTCGGTCATCTGGAAAACCTGGTGTTGTTCTAGTAACTTCTGGTCCAGGTGCTACAAATGCAGTTACTGGATTAACAGACGCCCTTATGGACTCAATACCCTTGGTATGTATTTCTGGTCAAGTACCAAGTCATTTGATAGGAACAGATGCTTTTCAAGAATGTGATACTGTTGGAATAACTAGACCATGTACCAAACATAATTGGTTAGTAAAAAGACCTGAGGATTTGGCGAAAACAATTCATTTAGCATTTTTGGTTGCTACTACTGGGAGACCTGGACCTGTTCTAATTGATATTCCTAAGGATATCCAATTTGCAGATGCAGAATATTGTTCAATGATAGAAGTTGAGCATTCAAGCTATAAACCTAAAATTAAACCAGAGATTAATGAAGTTGAACAGGCAATTGAGTTAATGTCTCAGGCCAAGAAACCAGTTTTTTATACTGGAGGAGGTGTTATTAATTCAGGTCCGGAGGCTAGTCATCTTTTGAGAGAACTTGTAACCTTAACTGGGTTTCCTATTACATCAACATTAATGGGTTTAGGGGCTTTTCCAGCAAAAAATGATAACTGGTTGGGAATGTTAGGTATGCATGGAACTTATGAAGCCAATATGACAATGCATGATAGCGATCTCATAATTAATATTGGTGCTAGATTTGATGATAGGGTGACTGGTCGTCTTGATGCATTTTCACCTAATTCAAAAAAAATACATGTAGATATTGATCCATCATCTATAAATAAAACTATTGACGTTGATATTCCTATAATTGGTGATTGTGCTCATGTTATTGAAAATATGCTAATTTTATGGAGATCAAAAGGATATAAATCAAACATCTCTGAGTGGTGGAACCAAATCAATCAATGGAGAGATATAAAATCTCTCAATTATGTGAAATCAGAAAAGACAATCAAACCACAATTTGCTGTTGAACGACTTTATGAATTAACTAAAGATAGAGACACTTATGTTTCAACTGAGGTTGGACAACATCAAATGTGGGCCGCACAACATTATCATTTTAAAGAACCAAATAGATGGATGACTTCTGGTGGCTTAGGAACTATGGGTTATGGACTACCAGCGGCAATTGGTACTCAAGTTGCTTTTCCTGAATCCACCGTTATAGATATTGCTGGAGAGGCTTCTATTTTAATGAATATTCAAGAGTTATCTACAGCTGTTCAGCATAAATTACCTGTAAAAATATTTATTTTAAATAATCAGTACATGGGAATGGTAAGACAGTGGCAAGAATTACTTCATGGCGGAAGGTACTCTCATTCTTACACGGAATCTCTTCCTGATTTTGTTAAATTAGCTGAGGCATATGGGGGATATGGTATTCGTGCTCAAACTCCACAAGAGCTAGATTCAAAAATTAAGGAAATGCTTGATGTTGATTTACCAGTAATTTTCGATTGCGTTGTTGATAAAGATGAAAATTGCTATCCAATGATACCGTCGGGTGCAGGTCATAATGAAATGCTTTTGAATGATAAAGGTGTATCAATAGAGGTTGGGGATGAAGGAAAGGTCTTGATATGATAACTATTAAAGAAGATATTCAAGAAGCTCATACTTTTTCACTATTGGTAGACAATGAAGCAGGTGTTTTAGCAAGAGTAATAGGTCTTTTTTCTGGTAGAGGATATAATATTGAGAGCCTTACGGTAGCAGAAGTTGATAAAGACTCACATACTTCTAGGATAACAATAGTGACAAATGGAAGCCCAAAAACCATTGATCAGATAAAGCGCCACTTAGAGAGGCTTGTACCAGTCCATAATGTAACAGATCTTACTATTGAAGGCCCATCAGTAGAGAGGGAGATGGCTTTAATTAAAGTTCTATACACCAGTGAAAATAAAGAAGAGATCTTGAGGTTAGTTGAAATTTATAGGGCCAAAATTGTGGATACTACAGAAAATTCATTTGTTTTTGAATTAACAGGTGCAATGGATAAAATTAATTCATTTATTGACCTTTTGCGTCCTTTGGGGTTGAACGATATATCTAGAACTGGTCTAGCTGCTATTTCACGCGGTTCTAAAAATTAACATTCTATATGTGGAGATTATAAATGAAGGTTTATTATGACAAAGATGCTGATTTAAATTTAATTCGATCAAAAAAAGTTGCTATTATTGGTTATGGAAGTCAAGGGCATGCACATGCGCTGAACTTAAAAGATAGTGGAGTTTCTGAAATTTGTGTTGCACTTAGGGAGGGTTCGTCTTCAATAGAAAAAGCTCAAAATGCTGGTTTTGAAGTAATGAACGTAGCTGATGCATCAAAATGGGCTGATGTTATGATGATGCTTACACCCGATGAATTACAGGCTGATATTTATAACCAAGATATTAGAGATAACTTAAAAGATGGTTCCGCTCTACTTTTCGCTCATGGTTTAAATATTCATTTTAACTTAATTGACCCTAGGCCTGATTTAGATATTTTTATGGTAGCTCCAAAAGGACCAGGACACACTGTACGATCAGAATATGAAAGAAATGCGGGTGTACCTTGCTTGATAGCAGTCCATCAGGACGCAACTAAAACAGCTAAAGATCTTGGCCTTTCATATGCTTCAGCAATTGGAGGAGGAAGAGCTGCAATAATAGAAACTAGCTTCAAGGAAGAGTGTGAAACCGATTTATTTGGTGAACAAGCTGTTCTATGCGGCGGAGTAGTTGAATTAATTAGAAATGGTTTTGATACTTTAGTTGAGGCGGGATATGCACCTGAAATGGCATATTTTGAATGCCTTCATGAAATGAAACTTATTGTTGATTTAATGTATGAAGGTGGAATTAAAAATATGAATTATTCAATATCAAATACAGCTGAGTATGGTGAATATGTTTCAGGACCAGCAATTGTTGGGGAAGAGTCAAAAAAAGCTATGAAAAAAGTTTTAGAAAATATTCAATCTGGTAAATTTGTTAGGGATTGGATGGCAGAAAATAAAACTGGTTCCAATAAAGAATTTCATTCCATGAGAGAGAAATCCAACTCTCATCAAATCGAAGAAGTTGGTGGTGAATTAAGGAATATGATGTCATGGCTTGGCGAAAATAAGTTAGTTGATAAAGATAAAAACTAATTTTTACTTGATCCAATTAAAAATTTAAGGCATTAGCTTATCTATGAACATAGATAGTCAATATAAATTGTTATTAAATAGCAACAACAGTTTGCTTGAGGCTGTCTCATTGTTTTTAGTTCTTTTACCTCTTCTGCTTATTAGCCTCTAGGACTAATCTTTTGGCAAGATGTCTTAGGGGGTAATTTTAAAAAGCCAAAAATAAATTTTTTGGAGATAAAAATGAACAAAACAAATAATTATATTAAAATTTTTGATACAACACTTAGGGATGGAGAGCAATCTCCAGGAGCATCAATGTCCTTGAGCGAAAAAATTCAAATAGCTGAAATTTTTGATACTATGGGTATTGATATTATTGAGGCTGGCTTTCCTATTGCTTCTGAAGGTGACTTTGAGTCTGTTTCAGAGGTTTCTAAAGTTGTTAAAAATGTTCAAGTTTGCGGTTTAGCTAGGGCTGGAGATAAAGATATTGATAGAGCTGGAGCGGCAGTTAAAAATGCAGTTAATCCTCGTATTCATACATTTATAGCAACAAGTCCAATACATATGAAATTTAAGTTACAAATGGATGAGGATCAGGTTATTGATGCCATCCATCGGTCAGTTTCAAGAGCTAGAAATTTAGTTGAGGATGTTCAATGGTCTGCTGAGGATGCAACCAGAACTGATAGAGATTTTCTTTTTAAGTGCGTCGAGACCGCTATTTCATCAGGAGCTTCAACTATAAATATTCCCGATACTGTTGGTTACACAACTCCTGAGGAATATTTTGAAATTATTGACTCTTTAATTAACAGCGTACCCTCAGCTGATAAGGTTACATTTTCAACTCATTGTCATAATGATCTTGGTTTAGCTGTTGCTAATTCTTTATCCGGCGTAAGGGCCGGTGCAAGACAAATCGAATGTACTATGAATGGAATTGGAGAACGTGCAGGTAATGCTGCGCTTGAAGAATTGGTTATGTCAATGAAAGTAAGAAAAGATATATTAAATTATGAGTCTAAAGTTGATACTACTCTTTTTACAAGGGCTTCTAGGTTAGTTTCATCCGTAACATCGTTTCCTGTTCAATATAATAAAGCTATTGTTGGAAAGAATGCTTTTGCTCATGAGTCTGGTATTCATCAGGATGGTATGCTTAAAAATAATGAGACATATGAAATTATGACCCCTGAGAGTATTGGCTTAAGCGAGTCAACTCTTGTTATGGGTAAGCACTCTGGTCGCCATGCTTTTAAAGAAAAGGCATTTGAGCTAGGATATGAGCTTGCAGAAAATCAATTGAATGACGCATTTTATAGATTTAAGGATTTAGCAGATAAGAAAAAAGAAATATTTGACGATGATATTATAGCAATTATTGATGATGAGTTTTCTTCAAGTATAGATCATATAAAATTGATTTCCCTTAGAATTGAAGCTGGTACTTTTGGGCCGCAAATTGCAGATTTATCAGTTGAAATAGATAATAAAGAAATATCAAGCGTATCAGAGGGATCTGGTCCGGTTGATGCTATTTTTAATGCAATTAAAAATCTTTTTCCTCATAACGCTGACCTTCAACTATATCAAGTCCACGCTGTAACTCAAGGAACCGATGCTCAGGCTGAGGTTAGTGTTCGTTTGCATGAGGATGGAAAAACTGTTATTGGCAGAGGAGCTGATACTGATACACTTGTTGCTTCTGCAAGAGCTTACATTGCTGCTTTAAACAGATTAATTATAAAAAGAAAAAAAAATAATCCGAATTAATTAAAAAATTAAGGATAGATAATTTTATGCACCCCATCGATGAAATTATGGAAGAAAGGTGTCCAAACCTTATGAAAAATAAGTTTCTTTGGTCTTTTATAAGACCGTCTGTGTACAGAATTTTTAAATATGATGATGCTAAAAAAATAGTAAGTGATATTTCCAAAAAATCAGGATATGAATGCTTTTTGTATTTAGCTAATTATCTTCAATCAGATTATAAGGTTCAAAATATAAATAATGTTCCAAAAAGTGGCCCAATTATTTTGACTGGAAATCATCCAACTGGCCTGACTGATGGAATAGTCATGTTTGACGTTTTAAGAAAAAGAAGACCTGATTATACTCTATATGCCAATTCTGATATGATTAAAATTGCTAAGGGATTCCAGGACATAATTATTCCCGTTGATTGGAACGAAAAAAATAAATCTTCTGAAAAAAGTCGTATAATTTTAAATTTAACGAGAGAAACTTTCAAAAAAAACAAGGCTTTACTCGTTTTTCCATCTTCCAGACTTTCTAAAAGAAAGGGAATATATTTATATGAAAGGCCTTGGATTACAACGATAATAAAGTTATCCAAGAAATTTAATGCACCTATTATTCCTTTCCATATGTCTGCTACAAATTCATTACTTTTTTATATTTTAGAAATAGTTAATACTGAATTAAAGGATATTAGTCTATTTAGAGAATTAATTAATAAAAAAGATTTCAAGTATAATATTAAATTTGGAAGACCAATTGAGCCATCTTCTATTACTGACGATATAGAAAAGGAAACTAAAAGAATTCAAAATTATGTTGAATATTCTCTTGGAAAACCTCCATCAATTATACAAAAAATAAATAATTAATTCTTATTTTTATTGAAACATATTTCAAAAACTAATTATAATAACTTTTGTGTCTATGGGGATTATAAATGCGTTTTTTTCTTTTTCTTTTTACTATTTTCTTTATAAGCCCAGTTTTTTCCGTAACCGATGATTGGACATCCTATGGCAAAGGATCTGGTGGTGGCCATTTTTCAAAAGCAGATGAAATAACCCCTAGGAATGTAGGAAAATTAGAAAAAGTATGGGTTCATAGGTCGGGTGATTATAAAGGAGGAGCAAATTCTGCCGGCGTAAAAGGTGGAGAATATCAAACATCCTTTCAAGCAACACCTCTTTTAGTTGATGACACATTATTTTATTGCACATCTTACAATAGAGTTTTGCTCTTAATCCTGAGACGGGAGAGGAAAAGTGGGTTTTCGATCCTAAGCTTAAAAAAGATGGTAGAGCAATTTTAGCTTGCAGAGGTCTAAGTAGTTGGAAAGATGAAAAAAAATCTTCCTCTGAGAAATGTCATCACAGAATAATAGGCGTCACAATTGATGCCGAGCTTTTCTCAATTGATGGAAAAAGTGGAGAACTTTGTAATGATTTTGGGAATAATGGAAGAGTAAATCTTAGGGAAGGGCTTGGTGAGCATCCTGCTTTGTATTACTGGAGTAATTCTCCCCCAGCAATTATAAACGAAAAAATTGTATTGGGAGGAAGTGTTATTGATAACCTATCAACAGATATACCAGGAGGAGTAGTAAGAGCATTTGACGTAAGATCAGGTGAACTATCATGGTATTGGGATCCAATTCCACCAGGTGAAGCAACAATAATAGATGAAGAAGGTAATCCATTATACCGAAGAGGGACTGCAAATGTATGGTCAATTATTTCAGCTGATCCTGATTTAAACATGGTTTATCTTCCAACTGGTAATGCTTCTCCAGATTATTACGGTGGTCATAGGGAGGGTCTTGAAGAGTATTCAAGTTCAGTGGTTGCATTAAATGCTGATAATGGGAAACTAATTTGGAGTTTTCAAACAGTTCACCATGATATTTGGGATTATGATGTCCCTTCTCAACCAACTTTTTATGAATTTGAAAGGGATGGGGAAGTTATAAAAGCACTTGTACAAACAACAAAAACTGGTCTTACCTTTTTATTAAATAGAGAGACTGGTGAACCTATATTTCCTATTGAAGAAAAAGAAGTTCCTCAAGGAGCAATTGAAGGAGATTATGTAAGTAAAACTCAACCTTTTCCTTCTAAACCAGCACCCTTAAACCCAACATATTTTGATCCTGAAAAAGCTTTTGGATTTACTTTTTGGGACCGAGGTCATTGTAAGAGAACAGCGAAAAAATTGAGGAATGAGGGTTTATTTACACCTCCCTCTCTTCAAGGAAGTATTCATTATCCTAGTGGTGTTGGCGGTAATAATTGGGGAGGCCCTGCAGTAGATCCAAAAAGAAATATCATGGTTGTTAACACAAACAATATGGCTAGTTTGATTGTTATGATCCCGAGGGAAGATTGTACTAAGCCTCTTGAAGAGCTCTCAATTAATAAAAATCAAGTTAAATTTACTAATCTTGAACCAAATGAGGGTGCTCCATATTGCAATCTTCGCTCAATGGGTTTTTTCTCTCCTTTAGGTGTACCATGTACTGAGCCTCCTTGGGGTACATTAACTGCAATAGATCTCAATACTGGTGAACACTTATGGAATGTTCCACTAGGAACTTCTAAAGATTTAGCACCTTTTCCTTTTTGGGGGATTAAAGGAGCTCCAAATATGGGAGGTCCTACAGTTACTGCATCTGGAGTAACTTTTATAGGTGCTACAAGCGATCATTACTTAAGAGCTTTTAGTACTGAAACAGGGGAAGAAATTGCAAAGTTCAGACTTCCTACCGGTGCACACGCAACACCTATGACTTATACAAATAAAAAAGGTAAACAGTTTGTTGTTATTGCTGCAGGAGGACACTGGGCTATTGGAACGCCAGCTTCAGATCATTTGATTGCCTTTGCACTTCCCAAAAACAAATAGGATATTTTATGCTTAGAATACTTTTTATATTAATCTTTATTGTCTCATATCAATCACTTAATGCAAAAAATGACGATTGGTCTTCATATGGGAAAGACTCTGGTGGCGGTCATTATTCTGA
>CENX01213628.1_pt1 | contig 16540 bp, 16 predicted proteins | sample 361321 | NCBI WGS metagenome assembly CENX01 (sample SAMEA2619678, study PRJEB7988) | marine metagenome | isolation source: saline water (ENVO:00002010), including | reverse complement strand
AATGCCATCATCGCAGAGAGTTGGCCGCCAGCCGAATCACCCGCCGTGATCACGAAATCAGGATCGCCGCCATAGTCACTAATATTTTTTTTGATCCATTGCAGGGCCGCTTTACAGTCAATTAAATGTGCTGGCCATTTATGCGTTGGGCTTAAGCGGTAGTCAATTGAAACACAGACCCAGCCTCGTTGAGCAAATTCATTGAGCAGCGGTAGGCCCTGTCCTTTTTTCGTGCCACCCTGTTCGAGTAGGCCGCCACCATGAATGTACAGCATTACTGGTGCCGATGATTGATCATCCTGCTGAGTTCTGCTCTGATAAATATCAAGCTTTAACGTTTCGCCATCGGCTTCGCCGTAAACCACATCTTTTTCACAGCGCACCCCGTTAAGCCGAATAGCAAAAGGTCGACGCACGCGCGGCCAAAACTGTTGTCGCTGTTGGCCGGCTTCTGATGGTAATAAAGGGGGTATCTGATGGTTATCCAGCACCTGCCGTAACGCTTGGCCGCTGAGACTTGAATTGATCAAGTAAACCAATTGCGCGACGCCTGCAATAAACCATATTAGTAGGGCGAGCGTGGTCCAGATGCCTGTGATCGCACCGGCATTGATCATCAGTCCAGCCAATAAAACTTGCCAAGGGATGAGGAAAAGAGCCAGCTCGCCGGTTACTATTCCCAGTAAAAAACTGAATATGCCAATCACGGCCTTGTGGTGTGAGGGCCGAAAAAGATTCCAAGCACAGGCTGACCAAAACAGACTAGAAATAATCAATAAAAAACTCATCGTCGCGATTCCTTTATTGTCTGCAGCGGTTAGTCACTATCGCCTGAGTGATCGCGCGGCGATAGTGGGCGGGACATATTAATCTGGGTGACATTCGCACCCTGAGCGTCGCTAATTTTGGCGACCCCCTCCTTCTCAACTTCATCGATTCTTATTAGAGCGTGCATCGGAATGTAACTTCTAGACACAGAAGAGAACTCGTTTTTGAGTCGCTCCTCAGCTGGATCAACGATCATCTGCGAGCGTTCTCCAAACACAAAGGCCTCGATCTCAATGAAACCGTACATGTCACTTTGGTAGACATGCTTAGCATAGACTTCATAAACTTGATTTTGGTTTAAAAAAATAACTTTATAAATAGATTCTGCCATGGAGTTTCTTTGTTCCTATCGATTCGCTGTAAAGGGCTGGTGCAAGAGAATAACTTTTGCCGAATAATTAAATTATGGGGGCAAAAGACTTTATTGCAATACCTGAAAGTATAACATTACTGGTAAAGACGAAGCGGTAATGCACGTATTTTGCTGGTATACTGCCGCCGCTACTCACTGAGCCTGCGTTGAACAGGCTGGATATGTTCGAATTCAACCTTTTAGGTATAAATGATTAACTGATGACTGATAAACCGATAAAAAAGCTGTTTATTCAAACCCATGGCTGCCAGATGAATGAGTACGATTCATCACGAATGGCTGATTTATTGCAAGAAAGTCATCAATTAGTGCCAACCGATAACGCCAAAGATGCCGATGTTCTTTTGCTAAATACATGTTCTATAAGAGAAAAGGCGCAAGAAAAAGTATTTCACCAGCTTGGCCGATGGCGCAAACTCAAAGAAGCAAAACCAGGCCTCATCATTGGTGTTGGTGGCTGTGTGGCAAGCCAAGAAGGCGAGGCCATAGCACAGCGAGCTCCATTTGTTGATCTGATTTTTGGCCCTCAAACACTGCACCGTCTACCTGAAATGATGGACGCTAAAAAGCCGCGTGGGCCGGTCGTGGTGGATGTTTCCTTTCCTGAAATCGAGAAATTTGATCGCTTGCCTGAGCCCAGTATCGATGGTCCTTCGGCGTTTGTCTCAGTGATGGAAGGCTGCAGTAAGTATTGTACTTTCTGTGTGGTGCCTTACACCCGCGGAGAGGAGGTAAGCCGACCGTTTGATGATGTGTTAGTAGAGGTTGCACAATTGGCGGCAAAAGGTGTCCGTGAAATTAATTTATTGGGTCAAAACGTGAATGGCTATCGCGGCTTAAATCATCTGGGCGAAGTCATCGATTTTGCCGAGCTCATTACTTATGTAGCCGCCATTGAGGGTATCGATCGTATTCGGTATACCACTTCGCACCCTCTCGAATTCAGTGATGCACTTATCGATGTTTATGCCGAAGTGCCTGCCTTAGTTGACCACTTGCACTTGCCGGTACAAAGTGGCTCAGACCTCGTGTTAGCTGCCATGAAGCGAAACCATACGGTGCTTGAGTATAAGTCGAAAATTCGCCGGCTACGAAAGATCCGTCCTAATATATCCATGTCTTCAGATTTTATTGTAGGCTTTCCGGGCGAGGGTGACCGCGAATTTGAAGAGACAATGAATTTGATTCGCGACGTCAACTATGATTTATCGTTCAGTTTTATTTACAGCTCGCGACCGGGTACGCCTGCTGCCGATTTACCCGACACGACCCCCATGGAAGTCAAAAAGCAACGCCTAGCGATTTTGCAAGATCGGATTAACCAGCAAACGCAAAGTATTAGCCGTGGCATGGTGGGCACGCGCCAGCGGCTTTTGATTACTGGTCCGTCGAGGAAGGATCCGTCAGAAATTCAAGGCCGAACTGAGAATAACAGAGTCGTGAATTTAAAAGGTGATACTTCATTAACCGGTCAATTTGTTGATGCTATGATTGGTCAGGCTTTACCAAATTCTTTGCGCGGCGAATTACTTTAGGTACAGCTGATTTCTCTGTTTATCATAATCATTTGTTGAGTCATTTAGGTCAATTATGTTTCCTATTAAAGACGATAATCCGCAACTGCAAACACCTTATGTGACCTATGCCATTATTGGCTTAAATTTACTGGCTTGGTTTGCTTTGCAAGGCTTGGGTAGTCATCCAGTATTGGGTCAGTCGGTCTGCCAATTCGGTTTGATCCCAGCGGATCTATTGAACGACTTTACTTACGATACTTCCCAGTGGCCCTGTCCGCCCGATCAAGGGGTTGGCTGGACGGGATTTATCAGCTCGATGTTCATGCACGGCGGTTGGATGCATTTACTGGGTAACTTATGGTTTCTTTGGGTATTTGGCGACAACGTCGAAGATGCCATGGGTCATAAACGCTTTGCGTTGTTTTATCTGCTCTGCGGCTTAGCGGCGGCAGCGACTCAAGTCGTGGCTGACACCCATTCAGTGATTCCTATGGTCGGTGCTTCGGGGGCAATTGGCGGTGTAATGGGTGCCTACATTATACTTTATCCGCGGGTCAAAGTTCATATGTTGCTTGTCATGGTGGTGTTCATAACTACGATTCGTGTGCCTGCGGTGCTGATGCTAGGCTATTGGGCTTTTGTGCAATTTACTGGCGGGGTTTCTTCTTTAGGCGCCACGGGAGGCGGGGTGGCTTTTTGGGCGCATATTGGCGGTTTTATTGCCGGTGCTATTTTGGTGTTTGCCTTTAAAGATCAGCAGCTGTTATCACGCCATCCTTTTTACGGCTGGCGTGAGCCGAGACATTAAGAGGCACAAGTGGCTTAGCCAATTGTTCTGTTGAGCGAATGGGTGAAATTTAGCTTGGGATTTTTTGCTGAATGGATGCCAATTGTACGCAATTGACAAACACCGCCATGGCAGTCTCGACGTCTTCTAATTCGGGGAAGGTCGGCGCTAATCGGATATTGCAATCTTGCGGATCGTTGCCATTGGGGAAGGTTGCGCCTGCGGGCGTTAGTTTGACGCCTGCCTCTGCGGCTAAACTGACCACGGTCTTAGCCAAGCCGGGTAGGGTTTCAAAGGAAACAAAATAACCGCCTTCTGGATTGCTCCACCGGCCCATGCCGGTATCTTTGATATGTGTTTCTAGGCTGGCGGTCACAGCAGCAAATTTAGGATTAATAATGGCAGCGTGCTTCGCCATGTGTTGTCTAACGCCGTCCAGATCTTTTAAAAACCGCACATGACGCAGTTGGTTGATTTTATCGGAGCCAATTGTGGCCATACCAAAGTTCCTTGTAAAGCCTTCAACATTCGCTTCGCTTGAACTGAGGTAGCCAATTCCTGCACCTGCAAAAGTGATTTTTGAGCTAGAGCCAAATTGCACCACATGATCGAGTGTGCCTTGTGACTTAGCCGCGGCATCGATGCTGGCAAGTGGCTTGGCCTTGTCGTTTAGGCTATGAACTGCATAGGCGTTATCCCACAAGACTAAAAAGTTATCGCCGGCAATCTTTCCGAGACCTGCCAGCCGCGTGACGGTTTCTTCACTGTAAACTTCGCCAGTTGGATTAGCAAAGCGAGGCACACACCAAATGCCTTTAATACTGCTGTCAGCTTTGACCAAGGCTTCGACCTGGTCCATGTCAGGCCCTTTACCTGTCAACGCAACAGGAATCATCTCAATGCCAAACTGCGCACAAAGGCTAAAGTGGCGATCGTAACCTGGGCAGGGGCAGAGCATTTTAATGGGTTCACCGTCAGCCACTTGAGATGCCCATGCCTGGTCGCCAATTTTTAACCCGAAGTGAAAAGCAAACCAAACGGTATAATGCATTAAAGTTAAACTGCTGTTACCGCCGACAAAAACACGTTGCTGAATATCTGTCTCGGTGACGGACAAAATAGAACCAAACAGATCTTTAGCGGCAGGTAGGCCGTCTAACACCCCGTAATTACGAGGATCGATATTGTGATCATTGTTGAAATTATCAGCATTAACCGTATCGAGTAGACCATTAGACAGATCAAGTTGGGCCGATGACGGTTTGCCTCGCGTTAAATCGAGCGTTAATTGTAGGTCAATAAACGCCTGATGCTGCTGTTCAAGTTCACTTAAGCGCTGGCTAAGCTCGACAGTCGATGCCTGATCAATATGCAAGAAGGTTCTCCGAGAAAATAATGATGATTGGTGTTTCTGGACGTGATGCAAAAACGAGCATTTGTCCAATTCGGCGGCAATTATAGCCTCTCTAATCAGCGAGATGTAAGAATAGTGTGCTGTTTTTTTGTTTAATTTTATAGATATTGCCGCCGTTGATGGACAGTTAGAAACGTAATCGTTAATTTACTTGGCAAGATTTATTTATTGTAAAAGATGAATACATATTGATCGTAAAATAAAAAAGACACTTTTATTACTGGCCTAAGGCGGTTATTATGTCGCTGTCTAAAATGATGTATTTCGAGGATGTCTTTATCAACATCAAAGAATCTAACAGTGAAGGTCTGGCTTATCCAGATTTTTTGCTAGACCATATTTTATCTGAATGGCAAGATGTTCAAATTGATCTGATCGACCCTGATGTCTGTCTAAAAGTAGATTCGAGTCTTTCTTATTGCGGTTGCATAGCGCCTACAACTGAGCTTAGACAATTGGTTTATGTTTATCATAGTTCCGGTGACTTTGATTACGAAACGATTGCGCTGTTAGTTAGGATCACGCAAAACGTGGGTGCTGAATCTTGGGTGTGGGAGAGTCTAATCAGTTTGGAGTTAGAGCGTGATTGTGGACTTGAACGTCAGGTCTATCTTGAATCGCTCAATGCTATTGCTGATCGAATTGAAGCTGAATGGGCCTTTTGTGAAGAGCTACTGACCGCTTAAAATTTCTCATTACCGCCAATTCTTTCGGCTTTTTCAGCTGCAATTTTATTTCTGACTGTTCAAAACTCTTTTTGTTTAGTCATCTAATCAAGCTGGGCTAAATAATTATCTAAACGATCCTTGTTGGTCACGAAGCTGGCTTTCTTCCTAGCCGCGGCTGCCTTAATGGCCGTCAAATTGGCTTTACTGTCTCCGACATTGATGACGCCGACCATGGCCATCATGGTATGCGGCGTACAGTGATAGGCATAGACGCCTGCTGTATCAAATGTCACTGTGATGTCTTTACTGAGTTTGCCATACCAAGGCTGAGCACCTTCTGGGATCATGCCGGCAATCGACGCCGAGTTATGGGCCATATCAGTAGCGACGAAAGTGACGGTATCGCCCAGTTGAATCGATAAAACCGCTGGCTCAAAGACCATATAACCATCGCTGCCGCTATTCAGCATTTTGACTTGATGGTCGGCGGCGAACACCGTACTCACAAGCAAAAATGTGGCAAGCATGGCGAGGTATTTGCGGTCTTTGATCATGATTGAACTCCATTATTAAAACTTTCTTAGTGCTTATACGCCTGTAAACCTAAAACAGTTTAACAATACTTCTTCCCACCGTCAGTCGATTACCCATATCCTCGATCGCCGCTGGCACATCGGCGAAATCGACCACTTTACCAACCACAGGAGCAATTTTTTCTTTTCTGACCAGATCAATAATTTCATCGTTAATGGTCTGCCCAAGAGTGGCGGGAACAAAGTTCCATCCCATACCCTCTTTCAAAAAAGCGGCGGTCGCTTCGTCGGCGTAGGCCAATAATACGCCACAAAGGCTGATATTACTTAAGGCAATGCGGCGAGGAACTAAAAACTTTTCATCGGCTACCGTTTTATCCGAAGCAAAGCCGTTCATAATGTAGCGACCGTTATAGCAAATCGCGGCGAGCGATTGTTCCATCACCGACTCGCCGACATTATCAAATACGACATTGACACCTTTGCCATCAGTGGCATCTTTAACGATGGCAACAAAGTCATCACTGGTATAATTGACTGCTATTTCTGCACCGAGTTCACGACAGAGCGCTAATTTTTCATCGCTGCCGGCTGTGGCTATGACGCGCGCACCCGCATGCACAGCTAATTGAATGGCGGCAGAGCCGACACCGCCGGCGGCGGCGTGTATCAGCACGGTTTCACCTGCTTGTATTTGCGCACGCTGATAGAGTCCTAGCCACGCTAAATGAAAGGGAAAGTACAGCGCGGCGGCACCCGGTAAGGGAATATCTGCTGGCATTTCAAAGGCAGAAACCGGAGGACAGATCGCGTATTCGGCAAACCCGCCATGAGCGCCAGCAGTCATAGCGACTACTCGCTTACCCAGCCAAGCTTCGGCGCCTTTACCGCAGCCAGCGACCGTGCCCATCACTTCCATACCCGGACTGTAGGGTAACTCCGGTCTGACCATCATATTGCCGCCAGTGATGCGCTCGAGATCATTAAGGTTAAAAGGGATGGCCTCGACCTTAACCAATAGCTCACCCTCATTGGGTGATGGAATATCCACGCTATCAAGTTTCAATACTTGACTGGGTTGGCCGTATTCATGGGTTCGCCATGCTCGCATCGTTTGCTCTTCAATCATCATTATTTTGTCCTGGGTAAGGGGCTACAAGAATTATTCTGGGGCTAGATTAAAGCGTTCGATATAACGTGAAAATAGGGCTCTTACGGCGGTTGGATTAATACCGTAATCAGCTGCTTGATAGCTGTGCTCGCCGTGTTTCCCTTTTGGGTTATCGGCAATAAATTCCCGCATAGCATCAGCTGCTGAGCCGCTCATTTCTATCTCGAGGGATTCATAGATTTTTTCTATTTCAGAAAATTGATCGTCGACAAAGTCAGAAAAGTACATTTCATAAATTTTTGCTTCACTGCTGATTTGTGTCTCTCTAACATCCATCGCATAATTTAATACGTGCTGTAATCGATGAATCCAATCGGCGGCTATTTCTTCGCGGTCCACATCATCACTGCCCATCGAACGGACCAATGCGGTCAGGCTAGCGTACGAGGTCATCGATTTAACCGGGTCGCGATGTGTAAAAACAATTCGTGCGTCTGGGTACTGCTTGAGTAGATGCTCCAGCCCCCACATATGGGCGCCAGTTTTAAGCATCCACCGATCGCTAGGGCATTGCCATTGGAAATGCTGCAGTTGCTGGTGGTGGAAGGCGTAGACATCGGCAAAGTCAGCCTGATGGTCGACCCAGTTCTGGTAGCTGGGAACACGAAACTGGTTGTGGAATAAGGGTGTTATCATGGTTTCACCCATCAGTGTGACGCACTCTTGCGATAATTCAGCGCCCATCGGGTGCATAGTTTTAAATGCAGGGATCATTTGGTCAACATCGGGAAAAGTTGCTTGGCATTGGGCGATTCTTGGGTCGCTGGTAAAAGTTTCTCTTCGCGGGGGTGGCGAGGGAAACATGCATTCCCAAGTCATTGGCACGCGGCTGTCTGGGTCTTGGCCGAGAATATCATGCAATATGGTGGTGCCGGTGCGAGGGAGGCCAATGATAAAGACCGGTTTGACGATTTTTTCTTCGCTTATCTCAGGGTGACGCTGTCGATCGGCCGTATAGAGCAGACGGTTGCGGCTGTGCATGACCATGCGATCGCGGGCAATGTATCGACCTATTTCATTTAATCGTGCCTCTTCTTCTAACGAGGCCAATACCTTGGCCAGCGGCTCTTTAAAGGGCAGTTGGCCAAAATCGGTCAGTCCACCAGCATCGTCTGAAGCTTGGTTAAGAATAGAATCTATCTCCAGGCTGGTTGCAGATTCAATATTGCTCATAAAAGCTACTCTTTTAGTATCACCTAAGAAAGGTCTTATTTTATCAATCCCTTAGCGTCAAAAGCCTTACATTTAGGCAAGGGCATAACCGATTCAACCTCCTTGAAAGTTGGTTTTCGCCGTCTAAGAGGCTCAAGTTGATGACGCCTTTGGCTGATAGAAGACCAAAGGAATAAGTAAAAGTCGCGCTGGATGTGGTTTTATCTTGCTATTTAGGGTCGAATTGCCTAGAATCCCCGCTCTTTTTCACCCATCAGGTCGTTTCACAATGACCTGATGGGTTTAACTCCTTGTTTCACTGTGCGGAGATTGACTGGCAGGTCGGTCGCGACACGGGAAGCATAAGCCCATAGGGAGCACATATGCGACACTACGAAATCGTGTTTATGGTTCATCCGGACCAAAGCGAACAAGTTGCTGGTATGATTGAACGTTATACCGCAGCGATCAATAAAGACGGCGGCACAGTCCATCGTTTGGAAGATTGGGGCCGACGTCAGCTAGCTTACCCGATCAATAAAATCCACAAAGCCCACTATGTTTTGATGAATGTTGAAGCGACTCAAGTGGGGCTTGAAGAATTAACCACTAATTTCAAATACAACGATGCGGTTGTTCGTAACTTAGTAATACGAATGGATGCAGCAGTGACAGCAGAGTCGCCCATCATGAAGGCTGAAACAGAGCAGCGAGAGCGTAAAGCGCGTTACGATGCGCGTTCAGCAGCCAATGAGGCTAAAGCACCGCAAGTGGAAACAGACTCAATAGCTGAAGCCCCTGCGACCACTACTGAAACCGATCAAGCTAGCGAATAGTTTCGCCTTTTGAGATAAAAATTAGGAGTTAACCATGGCACGCTTTTTTCGACGTAGAAAATTTTGTCGTTTCACTGCTGAAGGTGTCGATTACATCGATTACAAAGATCTCGATGTATTAAAAGAATATATTTCAGAGACAGGAAAAATTGTTCCTAGTCGCATTACTGGTACCAAAGCCAAGTATCAGCGTCAGCTTGCTACTGCAATTAAGCGCTCACGCTATCTCGCTCTGGTACCTTATACGGACAGCCACCAATAACTTTCTGTGAGTAACAATCAATGATGTTGCTCACGTTACTATTGGCGGTGCTAGGATCTGCAGCCGTTAATTTAGTGCTGTTGCGCTCGGGTTTGTTATCAGCCAGTAAGTATTTTTTACCGCTGTTAATCATCTCATCAGTTTGGGCGCTAAATGGAAATATAGTTCCATTAAGTACAGTTATTGCTTCCTTGGCCATGGCGGAGATATTACGCATAACCCGAAGTTGGAATGCAGTGCTTTGTGTATCGCCTTTCATCACTGTCCTATGGGCATGGCTATTGATGATGGCAGGCAGCGAGTATGTGAGTCAGCTGTTATTAGTTGCTGAACAGTCGCTCGAAAGCTTTAAAACTCAGTTGTTAGCCTCGGCTGCTGAAGCAGGCAACGAAGCAGCAACTAAAAAGCTGATAGCTCAAATACCGAACTTAGATGTTTATTATTTAGTCGGTAACTTTGCTTTAGTGCAGTTGATATTAAGTTTGATGAGTGTGTTGATCGCTCGAGGCTGGCAATCAAAATTGTATAACCCGGGTGGTCTTCAACAAGAAATCCACCAGTTACGATTGACTAAGCGCAATATCTTAGTCCTGTTACTCGCGGTGATTGCTTGTTCAAATGTTGAAGTCTATCAGCATTGGACGTGGTTATTTTTGTTGCCCTTGATTTCGGCGGGTATTGCCATCGTTCACGGCATTGTGGCAGTCAAGCAATTGGGCTCACAGTGGCTAGTCGGCTTTTATATTTTATTTATTAGCTTTGCACCGACAATACCCTTATTAATGTTGCTGGTGATGGTTGATAACGCGGCAGATTTAAGACGCCGCCTGGCGGGTTAATTACAGATCATTGGCTTGGTAATACCTCGGTTAATGTGGCACTACATTTTCGGACTACAGCGTCGAGGTCGACAAATTGATTTCGGTAATTGTAATGATTCTTTTGGCAGTTTATTGCTGAGATATTGATTGAAAAGAGGCTTGAATAATGGAAGTTATTTTACTTGAAAGAGTGACAAAGTTAGGTGATCTTGGCGATAAAGTGAAGGTTAAGGCGGGCTTTGGCCGCAACTTTTTAATCCCGCATGGTAAGGCTGTTCAGGCCACCGAAGCCAGCATTGCTGAATTCGAAATCCGACGTGCTGAACTGCAAGCAGCGGCTGACGCCTCCTTGGCGGCCGCACAAGCGCGGGCTGAAGCAATGCATGAGTTGGCGGTGACGATAGAAGCGAATGCCGGCGACGAAGGCAAGTTATTTGGTTCAATCGGCACTAAGGATATTGCGGATGCAGTCACGGCTGCTGGCCATGAAATTCAAAAGGCCGAAGTCCGAATGCCAACGGGTGCCATTCGTGAAGTGGGTAATTATGAGATCACACTTCAATTTCATAGCGATGTCACCATTGAGGTTGCTATTTCGGTCGTCGCTGAAGCCTAATTTTTTTGCGATTGCCCAATTTATAGGATCCCGCATTGACGGTTTCTCGAGCTAAAACGCTGACTGCCTGAGGTTTTCAGCGTTTTTTATGCCTAAGCATTGCGAATGGCCTAAATTATTCGCAGAGATAATGAGTTGATAGGGTATTATTTATTTGCTGAATACCTTATTATTCTTACCTCGCCGCTTCGCCGATCGTTTGCAGATTCTCGACAATTAAGTCTACAGTTGAGCTTATTTTAACGCCTTAACTCAGGTATTATATGAAGCTTTAAAAAACGAGCATTACCTCCATCAAATACTGACTAATGGAATCCTGTGTCTGATCAAACGTATACCACTCAGCCCCCTCCCATCGATGAGGCAGACTTCTCCGACCAAGCGCCTGCGATGAGCGAGACGTCGAATGAGCATTTCGCTGGCGGTTTTAGTTTGGCGAATAAGCAAGATTTTTCATCAGACATGCTCAGTCTAAAAACTTTGCCGCATTCTATTGAGGCTGAGCGGTCATTGCTAGGTGGTATCATGCTGTCTGAAACCGCTTGGGACGCCGTGGCTGAAATGGTGACCTCAGGAGATTTTTATTACAGTAAGCATGGCCACATATTTACTGAGATGGCTCGATTAGCTGATGCCACCGAGCCTTTAGACGTGATTACCTTAGCAGAGGCTCTGCAGAATCGATCACTGTTAGAGACGGTGGGTGGCCTTTCTTATCTTGCTGATCTTGCCGAGAGCACACCCTCTGCCGCTAATATTCGCGCGTATGCAGAAATTGTCCATGATCGCGCAACCTTACGCCGTGTCATTAATACTGCCACGGTTATTCAAGAAAGTGCGTTTAATCCTGAGGGGCGCGATGCGATTGATGTGCTTGATGGTGCTGAGCGTTTAATTATGCAAATTGCCGAGCAGGGGCCGAAGTCGGGTGGCCCGCAAGGCGTGAACGACCTACTTAGAGACGCGGTTGAAAAAATCGATGAGCTATTCCAGTCAAAAGGGGCTATTACTGGCTTAACTACTGGCTATAAAGATCTCGATACGCGGACTTCCGGCTTGCAGGCGTCCGATTTGATTATTGTTGCTGGTCGGCCGTCGATGGGTAAGACCGCTTTCGCCATGAACTTGGTCGAAAACGCAGTGATGAGTGATAACAAGGCTATTTTAGTGTTCAGTATGGAAATGCCTGCAGGCTCGTTAATGATGCGGATGTTATCCTCGCTTGGGAAAATTGATGCCAATCGGGTGAGAAACGGTAAACTAGTAGATGAAGATTGGGCCAAACTCAGCGCAGCCATTCAGCAGTTGAAAGACAAGCCATTATTAATAGACGATACGCCGGCACTAACCCCAACAGAGATTCGTTCGCGTGCGCGTCGCGTATTAAGAGAACAGGGCAGTTTAGGCATGATCATGATTGACTATTTACAGTTAATGCAGGTCGCCGGTAGTAGTGAAGGTCGCACGGCTGAAATCAGTGAGATTTCACGTTCATTAAAGAGCATTGCAAAAGAATTTGATTGTCCCGTGGTGGCACTGTCGCAGCTCAATCGTAGCCTCGAGCAACGACCCAATAAGCGTCCTGTTATGTCTGATCTAAGAGAGTCTGGTGCCATCGAGCAAGACGCCGATTTAATTATCTTTATTTATCGAGACGAGGTCTATAACGAAGAGTCACCCGATAAAGGCACGGCCGAAATTATTATTGGCAAACAGCGTAATGGTCCTATAGGCACTTCGCGGCTTGCGTTCATTGGCCAATATACGCGATTCGAAAATCTATCCCATAGTGATTATGACGGTGAGTTTGAGTAATTTCTTTGGATTCTGTCATGCCGTCATTTTCGCATAGTGTTCAGAAAGTTAATGATTATTATCCCAATGCTATCACTGAAGGCCCGCAACTATTGTTGCACGTTATTGAGAGCTCAGACGCGACGGTCGTTTTTAGTCAGCAGGGCGCCCAGCTATTATCATTTATAACGAAAGAACAAGACGATTGGCTTTGGCTCTCGCCTAACAGTCGGTTTATCGCCGGGCAAGCGATTCGAGGAGGCGTTCCAATTTGTCTGCCTTGGTTTGGCTCTCATCGTTCTGATGCCAGTAAACCCAGTCATGGCTTTGCGAGAAATGTCGATTGGCAGTTGCAGGGTGTTGAAGCCACGACACATGAGAGTTTAGGTCCCTGCTTACGCGTCGCTTTTGGCCTAGATCAATACGCACAGCAAGCCCATCCATTGTTCCCCTTTGCTTTTTCCGCTCAATTAATTTGTTACTTTAATCATCGCTTGCAGCTTGAAATCAACGTCACCAATACCGACACCCAACCACTCCCATTATCATGGGCATTGCATTCGTACCATCCGGTTGACAATCTGCATCACGCGAAGGTGACCGGTCTCGATGGCTGTTACTATTTGGATAATACGCAGCAATTACAGCGTCAGCGCCAGCAAGGTGATGTTACCTTTAATAGCGAAGTCGATCGGGTGTTTGTGAATGCGCCGGCCGAGCAACGATTAGTTCAGCGAGCAGCAACGTCGACTTTCCCTGAGGCTGGACTAAAAGTTTCAGCGACTGGCAGTGCTACGGCAATTGTTTGGAATCCAGGAGTGAAAAAAGCGGCTGCAATGAATGATCTCGGTGCGGGGCATCAGGTTGACTTTGTTTGTCTTGAGCGAGGTGATGCGTTCGATAATGCGGTAGAGCTAGCACCTCAGGAGTGCCACCGAGCGACTTTAAATATCGAGCTGTTTTCGTAGTGCCGCCATTCTTTTTTGCTGCTCGGCTGGCGATAGCGGCTTGCTGGTCGTTTTCTCAATGGCTTTCGCTACGGGTAAAGTCAAATCTTCTCCCTGCTTTAATCGATCCAATAGTAATTGGTAGTTATGCTCAAAAACTGGAAAAGTCATCGATTCTGGTTGCCCATTCAGAAAAAACCAACCAGTGGCTTTTCCGGCATGGTAGACAATGGGATGAGACCAACTAGCAAATTGCCGAGGTTCGTGAGATAGACAGGCTTCAATAAAGGCACCTTTCACTTCGGGGGTGCCATGAGTGGCTAGGCTTTCGCAATACTCACGAATACTGTGTGGCGTAGGTAAAAAGGTGTTATCACAAATCGCTTGTCGCCCAGCTTTGGCAATATGCTCGGGACTTTGATCGACTAATAATCGCAGCCAAAGTTGTTTCGCCATCGTTAACGATTGATGATCAGGGAAAGCCTTGTGAAATTGATTATGATAAGCGAGTTCTAACTCAGTGAATAAATGACTGACTGCGTCAATGTGATCTTTGGTTGGCTTAAGCGCTTGTCTATCTATAACGATACCTTGGTCAGCCAGTTCTGAAGGGCTGGTGGGTGCAAGATCAGAGATTTTTTTTGCCATGACTAAATGACCCGTCGTCGGAAAAGCGTTAAATTAAATCGGCCGCCCAGCTTCTATCGCTGAGGCGTTCAAAGGCATCACCCTTAGCATTTGGATGATCTTGATTTCTTCTGACCCAGCGATATTTTACATGCTGTAAGAATTTGGTATTCCAAGAGTGGTGCAGTTCATTTTTGTCGCGCCAAAATAATACAAACTCGGGAATTAGATCACGGGCAAATTGGAGTTCGATATTGGCGATAGTCAGCACATCAAAGACCTCGTGGTCGGGTTTCCAAAACTCACTGATAGGCTTAGGTTCTGTGTCGTGCTTTAGCGTGTGGGTAAATCGGGCCCATTGCCGTTTGACGTGGTTCACAAATTTTGAATTCCATGTGTTTTGGCCTTCTTTTCGTTCTTGCCAGTAGAGCACAAATTCAGCGACTGCGTCATCAATAAAATTCCGATTGATGCCCATCCTTTCGAGTATTTCAATTGCATCAAGGCTAGGCTGCCATTGTTTTTCTATGTTGTTTGCGGTGTTATTAGTCTCGTTCATACTATTGGCCGCCGCATGCAAATGCTGTTGGTGGGTTTGCCAGCGACGCGTGATGTGTTGAATAAATTTACTTGACCATGCATGTGAGGCTTCATTGCGTTCGCGCCAGTAAAAAACAAATTCGTCGACATTGGTTTGAATGAATTGAGCAGCGACACCTTGTTGCTGCAATTGTGCGATCACTGCCGCATCTGGCCGCCATTGTTCGGGAATACGTTGTGCGCCTAAGCTTGAGAGTGAAGCGGTTTTTATGGGAGTAGACGTTGGATTGAGCTGTTGGTTAACGGCCAGCTCAATAATCTGCTGTTCATCATTGGGCATTTTGTCGACCAATAAAATACCCAGATCAACTAAGCTGTGCAAGATGCGACGAATAGCGGCTGGCTTCCAAAAAGGTAGTTGCTCGGCTTGTTGCGCCAGTGTGGTGCTTATCCATAGGTAGTGGTCGCGTTGCTGGCTATGACCCAGAACTGAGATGCTGTCTAAGTGCTGTAATAGAATCGCTTCTTCGAGGCCAATTGATGCCGCCAGTGACGGTGAGACGATAACGGGACGTTCTGGGATCAATGATTCACTCATGTTGATAACTTATTCAGCGAGAGTTTTTGGAAAGACATTGTAATTCTTTGCCCTCTTGTTCGCTACTACATTCTGGTCTCTAAGAGGCTTGTTCAGAAAAAAGTAGCTGCCCATCCTATGACTAGCAGTGGTATTGGTCGTGTATTTAGTGGCCAGTCAAGGGCTTAGCGTCAGTGCTTTTTTTTCTACGCTCATTGAGGTGATTTTAGGGTAAAATCATTCTATTAATGAGGACTTTTAATGGCAAAAGCAAAATCAGCCTATGTTTGCACCGACTGCGGCTCTGAGTACAGCAAATGGCAGGGTCAATGCTCTGATTGTGGGGTGTGGAATACCTTATCTGAAATTCGATTGAGTAGTGCTACTCAACGCGGTGAACGTTTAGTTGGCTATTCGGGCACTCAGAGCGAGGTGCAAACCCTTGATGCTATTGATTTAGCCAGCTTGCCTCGGCAGAGCACGGGTTTGCTTGAGTTTGATCGCGTACTAGGTGGCGGCTTAGTGGCTGGCTCGGCGATTTTAATCGGTGGTGATCCGGGTGCCGGTAAAAGCACGGTATTGCTGCAGGTGATGTGTGCGTTAGCCAAGCAAAAAGCTGCATTGTACGTGACGGGTGAAGAATCGCCTCAGCAAGTAGCGATGCGGGCTAACCGCTTAGGCCTGCCGACCGACCAATTACAGCTCGCCACTGAGACCAATATTGAAGCCGTGATTGCTTTGGCGCAAAAAATAAAACCGGCGGTAATGGTGGTTGACTCGATTCAAGTGATGCATACCAGCGATTTACAGTCGGCACCCGGCGGTGTATCACAAGTACGTGAGTGCGCAGCCTATTTAACTCGTTTTGCAAAGCAGTCCAATACGGTGGTCTTTTTAGTCGGCCATGTCACAAAAGACGGTAGCTTAGCCGGACCTAAAGTGTTGGAGCATATGATTGATTGCTCTATTTTACTTGAGGGCTCTTCCGACAGTCGCTACAGAACCTTGCGCGGACAAAAAAATCGCTTTGGTGCCGTTAATGAGTTGGGCGTTTTCGCAATGACCGAGCAGGGTCTG
>CENX01206837.1_pt1 | contig 16595 bp, 22 predicted proteins | sample 361321 | NCBI WGS metagenome assembly CENX01 (sample SAMEA2619678, study PRJEB7988) | marine metagenome | isolation source: saline water (ENVO:00002010), including | reverse complement strand
TTCTGGAGTTGTGCCATTAAATTGCAATATAGTTGCAGTTCCGTCTGTAGTGTTTAACGGATCACTTGGTATACCGCCCATGCTTGATAGGTTAACTGTATTGCTATTGTTTGTTAGAGTTACAGTTCCGTCTGTACTTGTAATACTCTTAAATGCAAAATTATCTCCAGTCCTTGCACTGAATATTGTAGACCCTGCTCCTAAATTACTGGCTGTAATACTATCAGTAATTGTTACATCATCTGTGCCTTGTGTGGCTGTAATACCTGTGCCACCTATAATAGTTCTAAATCTTAAATCAGAGCCAAATGTATCTTTAAATATTTGACTACCAGATCCTACACTTGTGCCTCCAGTAATACCTGTACTGCTTGTAGTGGTTAGCAAAGACTTCCATGTGGTAGTATCACCAAAATATGCTTCAATACTATGGCTATCTGAATTATATCTAATCTCACCTATTTCTGTACTTGGTCTTTGAGCAGTAGTTCCTACTGGTATTTTTAGTGCGGCTGTACCTGGTATTCTTGTATTGTCTTCTAGTTCTACTTTAATGTTGCCACCAACACCATCACCGTTACTTACTTTAGTTTGACCTGTTACACCTTCAACACTTCTAGCTCTACTTACACCGGCATCTTTAACAATTAATCCACTTCCAGTTTCAACATTAAGATTGTTTAAAAATTCAAGTAATGTACTTGTTGCCTGCTGATAATCAGCAAGTGTACCAGTAGTACTAGTTGCTGGATCTTTCCTAGTGAATACAGTAAGGATATCACTTCTAACTACGATATCATTTTCATTTGTTGACAAAGCTAATTGAGCCGCTTCACTGCCAACAACATATAAATTACTTCCTGATCCTGCAAAGTTTTGTATAACAGTTGTACCAGATACAGTTGATCCACTTCCGGATACATTACTTGTATCAGTTGAAAATCCACCTGCATTATATCCTGGACTATTTGGTGTTTGAGGATCTGCACCTGCACTTTGCTCAGTTGTTCTTTGTTGATGGTTTGTTGTAAATCCGATTACATTACCGCAGTAATCATAAACAGGAGTTTGTGTATCTATATTTGGAGTTGGATCGTCTGCTTGCATAATAATATCCAAGAGCTCTTGATCCAATAATAAATGGAAAATATTAGGAAATTCTACAACTTCTTCACCAAATACCCGGTTACCATCTGCATCATATTGGTGTCCTACATTTTGTTGTGCAGTACTTGAGCCTAGTGAAAACTGTACAGGATATCCGCCTAATCTATCATATAAACTTTTTAGTTGGCTTGTTAGTCTGGCATTACCTGCAATACCACCACTTGCTCCATTGTGCATTACACCTATTTGTGCATTACAACCTGGATCACTTTGTGAAAACTGACTACCACCTCTTGCAAAACTACCACCAATATCATTTTCAAAAGAAATAAGACCTGAAATTTGAGATCCAATACCTTTAACATCGTCAAGTATTGCATCAAGTTCTGATTGTAAAAAACTACCATTTGTTACTTTGGACATGTTACTGGCTAGATTACCCAGCAAGCCACCATTGAATACGTTTGAATTAAAACCACTAGAACTAATACATGCACACATATCTGCATCAGATATGCTACCAATAGCATCAGTTATTGACTTGCCCGCTCCTAAAAAACTACCCATTGCACGTTCAAGCATATTTGGGATAGCAATAGGATCTACAGGTTGACTACAAAAGTTAATCATATTAGCTACGTTTTGTGCTTCAGCTAATACGCCATTTAACCTACCCAATACTTGGTCAAGTTTTGTGTGATCCATAAATGATTCTAAATCACCTTGTAGTTCTGTTAAAGCATCATTGAGTTCACTTTGTAAGCCTTGAATACCAAGCAAAGCGCCAATATTACTATGCAAACATAATTGTACGTTAGGTAATTTTAGTCCATTACCTGCTAGTAATCCACATAGTAGTTCTCTGAGTGTAAAACTGTATTCAGCACTAACAACACCACGTAGAGCATCAGTACCAGCGGCTTGTGTTCCACTAATATGATGTCTAGTATCTAAGTAATCGTTTGCACTAGATAAACCTTGACTAAAATCTCTGAATGACATTAACTTCCTCCGCCTGCTCTTACATTCGGGCTGGCACTACTTGCATTTGGAGAACAATGAGCGCCTCCCAATGGAGGACACAAACTATCAGGTGCTGAAGGATCAGCTTGTAGTATTACAGGAATATTTCCTGCACGAACTTTTCCAACAGTTTCAGTTGCCTTAAGAGCTCCTGCACCATGCGAATTAGTATCACCTTCAACACTTATAAATCTATTGTTAACTCTGACATTTGTGATTCTAGTCACGGTACTTGCACCGCAGGTTCTACTATCTCGTTCTCTGTGTACTGGTCTTACCATATATGTATTTATAAGAGGCCAGTGAGCTTCTCTGTATCTGATCGATCTGGCATTGCAATACCAGTAGACCCTTTCATGTATACATCTGCAATACCTTTAGATGGTTTATACATTGCTACAATTTGATCTTGGCTAACAGTTACAGTATCTGTACTGTGTACATCTAAGCTCATTAGCCACGGAATAAGCATTGCTTGTCCGTTTTGTGGGTTTAGTGTTAGTACAGTTGGCTTTACAATGTGTAGTGTTTTTTGATTAGTCGCTGAATCAAACTTATCAAATCGTGCTACAACTTCTTCGCCTGTACTTAATTTTATGCCTAAAATATCATTTTTCTTATAATTGGATGTCACCAACATCTATAACTTCTCCCATGAGTTCTTTTATTTTTTGTGGATCCATTCGAACAAGTGCTTGACCTCCTCCTTCAACTAGTAGTTTTCCGTTATGATAAATCTGAGGCATAGTTCTATGCCCTTCGCTTATTAAAAACTCTCTAGCTTCAGGATTCATATCAATGCGTACTTCTGCCCATTCGAATCCGTGTTTAGTAAGCCAATTTTTAGCCATTTCACAATAACCACACAATGGCTTACTATAAACCGTTATCACAGTTTTATTCCAGCAAATGTGCTACCATTGACATCTTGTTTTGTCCCGCCAATTACATAGCTGGAAATCTCTGTTTCCTGTGGTGCTACTTGTACTTCTGCACCTGCAATCCATTTTTGTGTCCATGGAAGAGTATTGCCAACACCTTTGTATGGGCTTGGTAGTCCTACCGCAATCATACGTTTATTAGCTGTCCATTCAACATATTCACCTAATAGTTGTGCATTTAGTCCAATCATTGATCCGTCTTTGAACAAATAATCTGCCCAAGCCTTTTCTTGGTCTACTGCATCAACAAACAGTTGCACCATTTCGTCCTGAGTTTCTTCTTGGATACGAGCAAAGTCAGGATCATCTTTGGGCATCAGTTTTAATAGCGTCTGGGTACTACCCAAATGCACATTCTCATCTCTACAAATAAGTTTAATAATTTTAGCATTGCCTTCCATCTTCTTAAGTTCAGCAAATGCCCAACTACATGCAAAGCTCACATAGAATCTAACACCTTCTAAAATGTTAACACTCATCATTGCTTTCCATATAAGTTTTTTAAGTTCGTACAAGTCAACTTTAATTTTTTTACCATTTACAGTATGTGTACCTTCACCTAACAAGTTATACCAACTGCCCATTTCAATAAGGTCATCATAGTGTTTGCTAATATCTCCAGCACAGTCTACAATTTCTTGTATATCCATCATTTCATCAAATATAATACTTGGATTAGAATACACATTTCTAATAATATGTGTGTAACTGCGACTGTGAATAGTTTCATTAAAAGTCCATGTAGTTACCCAGTTTTCTAGTTCAGGTAAACTTACAAGTGGATTGAAGCTGTCAGCTGGAGCTCTACCTTGCACACTATCCAATAGTATCTGTCGTTTCAAGTTACTGGTAAAGATATGTTGTTCGTGGTCTGTTAATTCCTTAAAATCTTTAGCATCACGCAACACATCTACTTCTTCTGGTCTCCAAAAGAATCCTAACTGCTTATCAGTTAGCTTATCAAATTGTCGATACTTTAGTGTATCATACCTCTGGATGTCTACCCCACCATTGGGATCCAAAAACATCAAACTTTCGAGGTGCTTGTTCCTAGCTTTCGCATTTAATACTGACATTTCTCTCTTTCTATCTTAAATTACACAACTCTCACAGTCTTCTTCTGTGATATCTTCTTCAGGTACAACAATATTAGTTGATTCTGCTAATTTGTCAACATCTAATTCGCCTTGTCCATCATAGGTGTTGAAATAATATAACTGTTTACCACCATACTTGTAAAAGATCATTAAGTGTCTTAGCATCTCACTCATGCTAATTTTTTCATCTTCATAAAACACAGGATTGTAACTTGTGTTTACACTTATGCCTTGGTCAATATACTTTTGTAATACTGCCATAATTTTTAAATATCCCTCTGGGCTTCTCTGATCCCAAAGTAATTCATACTTGTTTTTTAATTTGTGTATTCTTGGAACCACTTGTTTAAGCACACCATGTTTGCTTTGTTTAACACTTACAAGACTGCGAGGTGGTTCAATACCATTTGTAGCATTACTAATTTGTGCAGATGTTTCAGCAGGCATTAGTGCCATCAGTGTGCTATTTCTAATACCATTTGCTTTGAGCTGATCTCTTAGTTCTCTCCAAGGCATACGTTCTTTGTGTGGTACTAGTTCGTCTACATCTTGCTTGTATGTCTGATTAGGAGTAAGTCCATTATGGTATTTGGTTTGGTCACTCCATAAACATGCACCTTGTTCTTCAGCCAAATCTGCACTTGCTTTGATAAGATAATAACTCCATGCTTCAGCAAATGTATCTATCATTTCCAAATCAGGCTGTGTGTAAGACATATCATTTTTAGCCATCCAATATGCTAAATTAATAATACCAACACCTAGTGGGCGTCTACCATCTGTTGCATTTTTTGCCGCTTTTACAGGATAGTCCTGATATGTGAGTAGTGCATCAAGTCCTCTAACTGCTAGTTCACATGGCTTTGCAAACTCTTTAGGTTTTTTAATTTTACCCCAATTAATAGCACTTAATGTACACAATGCAATTTCACCTTCCTCATCATTGAAATCATTTAATGGTTTAGTAGGTAAATCAATCTCTGCACATAAATTACTCTGTCTAATTGGTGCTACTTCTTCTAAGAAACTACTGTGACTGTTTGCATTGTCTACATTTTGTAAGTATATTCTTCCTGTATTTTTGCGTTCTTCCATAAACATACTGAACAATTCTGTAGCACTAATAGTTTTCTTGCGTAGTCTTGTGTTACGTTCTGCACGTTCGTATAGTTCTTTAAACTTGTCTTGGTCTGAGAAAAATGCTTCGTACAAACCAGGAACATCGCTAGGAGAGAACAAAGTAATCTCACCATTGCTGATTAATCTTTCATAAAACAGTTTATTGAATTGCACTCCGTAGTCCATGTGACGTACACGATTATCATCTGTGCCTTTGTTGTTCTTTAACACCAATAAATCTTCAACTTCATAATGCCATATTGGATAATATAGTGTTGCCGCACCATTGCGTACACCACCTTGGCTACAACTTCTTGTAGCACTCTGAAACATTTTATAAAACGGAATTACTCCTGTGTGATAGGCGTCACCTTTACGGATGGGACTTCCGAGAGCCCTAATACTTCCTGCTCCGATTCCAATTCCAGCTTTAGCGGAGACATATTTAACAATGCTACTAGTAGTAGCGTTAATGCTATCCAAACTATCATCGCTCTCAATGAGGACACAGCTCGAGAATTGACGTTGCGGAGTTCTAACGCCAGCCATAACAGGAGTAGGTAAGCTAATATAAAAAAGTGAAATAGCGTCATAATAATCCTTTACCCATTGCAATCTAGTATCTCTCGGATATTCAGCAAATAATGTAGCTGAGATCAGCATATACGCCATTTGTGGAGTTTCTTTGATTATATTTGTTACACGATTTTGTACAAGATACTTGCCTCTCCATTGTTCCATGGCGGCATAAGTCATACTCTCATCACGTTCGTGCTTTAAATGTGAATTTAATTCATCCCATTCTTGTTCTGTATATTTTTCTAATAGAAGCGAATCATAAAATCCTTCTTCTACATTTGTCTTAATTAAATCTAGTACATGCCATGGCTCAAATTGACCATAAACCATTTTACGCAGATGATAACAAATCAATCGACCTGCTACCCATTGGTAATTAGGTTGTTCTTCACTAATTAAATCTGCCGCACTTTTAATGAGTGTTTCTTGAATCTCACTACTGGTAATACCACTATAAAATTGTAAACTGCTTTTTATCTCTACTTCGCTTGCACTAACACCGTTTATATTTTCACATGCATAAAAAACTACCTTGTGTAACTTTTCCAAGTCTAGTGTATCTTTATTACCGTCTCGTTTGATTATTTGTATTTCACTCATTATTGTTTCCTTCATCTATCTTGTACTTATTAGTATCTGCTACAGGTTATGTATCAGTTTTTTATTACATCCGCAATATTTTTACGAAAGCTAATAGACACATTTTTGGTAGGTAGTGTACTTATCGCTCCGTAACTGTAGTTAAGCAGATACTTATTATTAATCATTACACATAATCTTTGTATACTGTTTTGTCTATCGGTGACATATAATAACTCATTTGGAATATCTTCGTTAGCATAATATATAGTATAACTCATACCTAGTGCAAGACTATTCTCACAAAAATTTCCACTGTGTAGCATTTCCCATGGCGTTGGCCATGTACTACTTTCAACTGGGTCAATGGTCATACTACTAATTGGTGCCATTTTCCACCAGTCTATAACTGTTTCACAAACATCGATTACGATATCTGTGTTTAAACCGTTACGAAATTGCCGCCAACGGTTAAGTCGGGTGCTTGGCGATTCAAACCAAGCCTGCTGTATTAATTGCTGTTCCACAATTGATATGTATACTTGAATTTCGTTATAAGGTTATCTGCATCGTCATACAATAGTTTCATAGTATTTGCTGAAGCAATATCTACACTAAATGTAATTCCTACTGCGGCTGTTTCTGTATAATTATCGGCGATGGTGCTAGTACTTGCACTGATATCTGTTCCAAATCGAAGTTGTCCTATCCTAATACCATTAGAGCTTTCTAATGTGTAGTCCATTACAACAACATTATACAATGATGTATCGATTTGAAATCCAGTATCAGCCGCCGCACCATTGGCTGGTAAACTAATGACACTAGGCAGTGTTTCATCACTTCTAATCTCTAGTTCACTGTTGAATCCAACGGTAATAACACCAGTCGGAGCACTGGCAAATGTCAGTGTAGTTCCACTAATGGTATAGTTAGCAGTATTTTGTGCTACACCATCAACAAATACCGTACTTATAATTGGTTTACTCATTGATAATGGAAGTGTAAATCCAACGAATACGCCATTTCCTGTACCTACATTTTTAGTATCATTTCCGATGAACAAACGCCTAACGTCTTTTGCATACCCAAGTTCACCTGGATCTAATACTGGTAAGTCAGCAAGATTGCCTTGTCTAACTCTAATTTTACTGATTCTTGTATCTGCCATTTCTTACTCCTGATACAGTATTTATGACAAGTTGTAGAACTCTTCAACTCTTCGTGCCCACTTTTCTGTCCATGACTCAAATTCTTCTGGGCTTACTTCAAACAGTTGAAACTCGCATTCTCTACTGCACATAAAAATTGCCGCTCTGTTAATTTTTGTTTCGAATATTTCATTGTGTGCCATACCATATGCCGCGGCTTGCATAAAGTAGTCATCAATCCATTCACGTTTTTTAGGTTTGTTTGTTTGCTTGAAATCCATAATGTGTGGTTCACCTTTGTACACGCCAACTAAATCAGTTGTGCCTGCATACAGTTGTGGATAACACAAGTTAACTTCACTACCCCACACTTCGTCTATATCAGCTTCGATGTTTTGTTTTACAGTATCAGCCATCATTTTAGCTTGCAAGATACTGTCGCCTGTATACTCTTGATTCTTTACCCAATGCTCCAATATGTTGTGCATGATAGTGCCAACATTGGCGGCTTCGGTAACTATTCTTTGAGCATTTTCGGGCCCAACCCTCTTCTTCCAACGGTTGAGGGCTTCTCTTTTTTCCTTGGGCTTGGTCTTATCCAGTATAGTGGTGACACTAGGAACCGGATCGCCATAAGGATTTTCATATAAACGTTTTCCATTTACGCTCTTTCTCTTAAATTCTTTGTAAGGATAGGGTGTGGTGATATTCAACATACACTAAATTTAACAGAAATCTAGTTTAGTGTCAATAGCTAATCGCCCACTTGAACGTTTTATTTGTGCTTGTATTTTTAATACGTTGAATAGTGTAGCCTAAATTTTGGAAGTATAATACAACTTGATTCATCTGATCTGTTTTTGGTCTGTCAGCAGTATTTCCTTCCCATACATTAAAATAATCAACACTTGTAGGATTTGTTGCTGTATTAGTGGCGGCAGTCAATCCTAAGTCAGTATTAGCTGTACCTGTTCCTATTACAAAAGTCCAGGTTGTTGTTTGGCTACATGTAAATGTTAAAACAAGATTATCACTAGCATTTTTACTAGCTACTACACCTGTTATACTAGCATCGTTTATATCAGCTATAACTGCATTTAAATTTGTTCCACTAGTTCCTAGTGTAACAGTCACTCCATCTATTATTACATCAGGTGTACCTGTTATTGTTGGATTTGCAACACTACCAGTAACAATAATATCAGGAGTACTTTCAGTCATTGTAGTTCCATCTGTAACATTTGTTTCATAAAGTCCATTACCAGCATCTGTAATTACTTGTTTCATAAGGGCTTGTGTTTCATTGAATATAGTAAGATCAGCCCTAGCCATTAGTCTTGCTTCAGTTTTGTTTATACTATAACTCATTTCTTCATATCCTTATCGATTTGTTTTTGTGCCATTTTGCTAACTGTTTGATCTTCTGGACCAGCGTCGGAACGGGGTAACGCTGTATCCAATGTTATATCTTTTTTGTTAGCTGAGCCTACAATAGTAATAGTTGCCAGCATGTCCATTAAACTTGTAAGATCAATACTATAACCCATTGCCCGAAGTTTTGCTAATACCATGTTTGTTGGTATCTTTGTTTTAAGACGAGCTTTTGCCCTAGTAAGCAATTCTTCTAGGTCATTTAAAATATCGCCTTGATCTTCAACTATAACTTCGGTTATTAACATTTACTTCATTGCCTTTGCAAACGCCATACCTTGTGTATTTCTCTTAGGCTTAGATGGTCTAAGATCACCAGTTCCACCTGGTTTTGGTCTAACCATGTTTGGCATCGGAGTAGGTTGTCCATAAATTCTGCCTTGGTCCATATAACCCACCTCCGGTGGTCTTTGCTTAATGGGAAGTCCATCTTTATGTGTAGCATCTTGTCCTACATCTCCAGTTCCTGATGGATCCCACATTTTCATAATATTTTTTTTCTGCTGTGCAGTTAGTTCGTTAATAATATTAATAAAATGTTCTTTCGTCATTGCACCACTCTCAACCATTTTAAAGAGCCTGTCCTTACTCTCTATGAACTTTTTTTCAGCAAGGGCATCTTTCTCCATATTTGCTAGAGCACTTTCGCCTTTTAGTTCTCTGCCCACTGGATTATCTTCGCCTGCTTCTGCTTCATCACCGCCGAATTCATCTGCTGGCATATCCATGTTTGCATCAGCATCCATTGGTGCTTCTGCGTCCATGCCCATGTCTGTTGAAACTGCGCCTCCACCTGGTACTGGCTCACCTCTGGCGGCAAGTGTGGCATTCTCTACAGCCTCTTTTGCCGATTTCATTGCATCAAGTAGTGTACCAAGTGCACCATCAGCCGCTGAATTATACTGTTCAGCAACATCAAATCCTACTTGCTCTTTCATAGCATCTACAATTGGCATAAGTTTTTGTACTTGCATTTCTGCAACGTCTTCAACCATACCTTGTAGTTCGTCAACTAGTTCTTGAGCGGCTAGCAATACTTCAGCTTGATCCAAGTCAGCTTCTGTTAATCTGCTTTCTTTTTTCATTTTCTTACCATCTGATCTAGTTGGTGCAATTTCACTCAAATAAGTTTTGATTTGATGTGCAATTAATCCTAGTTTGTTGTATTGTGGATTTTCCCAATACGTGAGATCGCTCTCTTTAATCGCTGTCATTTTAGCATTTGTTGTTGTCAACATTCTGTTAAGTGAATCGGTACTCATTTCTGACAGATCAACATCGTGTTCAAAAGTCCTAGCGAGTATCTTATTCAACTTATCTACATTGTGTCGACTTGAATTTAAATCGTTTAGATACATGTTTTTATTCCCGTTCCTTATATTGTATTTATAGTTTTTGTAGTATTTGTTGTTTAGCACTATGCAGTCGGTTTTGTGCCGCACTCATCTTTGCTATCATTATATCTTCATTAATGGCTTTCTTAGCTTTTGTTTTATACATATAAACTTCATACAAAGCATTATTATAATCAAGGTCAGATTTAAGCAGATCTTCTACTTTTTTGTGTTTATTAAGCATTAAATTTTTTACAATACCCATAGCTGTTTCAAACAATGCAATATCTTTGTGTAAAATTCTTTCATCCTCGCAGATGTTGTAAAAGCGTTTTTGTTTGTCTCCAAACTTTTGTAGTACAATATCAATACGATAATTTTGCACACTTACACTGTCTTTGGTTATTTTTTGATTGATTGCAACATTGAGATCAATATCTCGTTCAGCACGTTCAGCAACTATTTTAGTTGTTTTGTCCACACCTTTTAGTTTTGTTAAGATGTCGTGCATTTGTTTTGTTTCTGGATCCATGATTACCTCGCATATTTGTTGGTGTTAAGTTTATAAGACGTCTTTTTATTTTTAATCTTTCTCTCTAAAACACCTCTGCCAACAAGTGTTTGTGCTATAAATTGTTCTCTCTCAGTTAAGCCTTCTTTGTCAAGGCTACCTGTTTCATCAAATTTTTCTTCGATAAACTTGTTCTCTCTCACATTGAGCCACGTATACAATCCACCTTTTGTAATCATTGCTTTCATTATTGTTGACCTCTCGGTGCTTGTGGTTGTTGTGGATTTAATATTCTTTGTGGTATTCCTGTTGCTATTTTTCTTGCTCTTTTTTGAGCAATTCTATTAGCAGAAGATACTTTTATTTGCTGTTCTCTATTTGTATCCAGTTGTTTATTAATATTACGTTTATTCATATTCGTGTAATCGTCTTGAGAATCTCTGCTTTGTGCTATACCACGTTGCATTCCATATCCTCTTTCTGAAATAATGTCCATTATCTTCATATCAATATTCCTTTACCATTACCAGTTATCTCCGTCTATTCAAACGTTTAAGAGCTTTACTCGCTGGATTAAATCTTTTGGTACGCTGTGCTTTACGAGCCATACGCTTGCCCATTCTAGCTTTGGTTTTTTTCAATGTTAAACGAGCTTTCAAATTGATTGGAGCACTACATTGTCCAGGTTTACTTACAATCCTACCTCTGCGTTGACCCACAACACAACGATATTTGCGAGTAAGTTTGTTGCCTTTTCTCGCCCATATAAGTTGTGCTTCGACCACGGTGCTATTATCGAGTTCATTTAAGTTCATACAGTTATTTATGTGAAATTTAATTCATTATCAGAACGATAATGGTTGATAGTATACCAGCACATACTGTAGCGGCGGCACCCAACATTATTTTGTTAGTGCTTTGATGATTTTTCATATTTTCGTCATGCATCCTTCTCATTTCTGAATGAAGGTCCTTGACTGCTTTTTCAACATTTTCCAAACGTGTTTCCAATCCCTTGTACCTTTCCGCACAAAGATCAACATGGGCTTCTAAATTCGTTCGTTCAAGTTCTGTGGTTGACATAGTTCTGCTTTTCCTGTTACTACTGTAACTTTATATTAGCGTCTAGTTATGTTTGCCAGTTTAATCTGCCTATTGTCTTTCTTATACTACTACTTATCTCGTTTTTTGCTTGGTCAAAATTTTGACGGTGAACAAAATTTGACGGATAAAAATGTTAGAATTTTGACGGAGCCTATGTGTTGTGCCTAAAGTTATGCCTTTCTACAACAATATTTAGTGGATATCGGTGTGTTTTTTAAAACACACGTTAATTGGACCATTGGTTTCGAAACACTTACTGCTTAGTTCTGCTGTCTCTTCTAGTCCAGTATATACAGGTATTCCATTGCAATCTTGTAATAAAACACTCATATCTTCTAATACCTGCCCATGCTCTATACTAAACTGTAATCTCCATACAGTATGTAGTCCATGATACTGTTTTCCGAACCCAAAATTTACTATATCTTGTGCCATAATCACATCAACAGATGGATTTAAAGGTTGACTACGCAAGCCAATAGTTTGTACAAGTGTATTGAGATTTTGTTGTTGGTAAAACTTAATATGGTTTCTATTGTGTTTGGATTCGTTAGTGTTGGTTATATCAACAAGAGTATAAGCGACATAATTTGTCATTTTTCTCTCATATTATAACCGTACCCGGGATCATCTTTAAAAGAATATTTGCCTCTTCTTTGTTGCCACTTATCGCCACCAGCACCAATTCTACCGATTGCTTTACCAAGTGCATAACCACCTGCTATAGTGCCACCAGCAATAGCCAATTTAGCAAGAGTATCAGCACCTCTCATTCTAGGCGAACCTTCGGCATTGTGTGCATTTTTGGCTTCTAGTCCTTGACTTCTGCTTAGGTCTCTTAGATAACTGTACAGTTCACTTCTTAATGCTTTTGATCTAAAGTATTGCATCATTCTTGTAATGACCAACTGCTTTTGCATACCTGTTAGTCTAGGCCAATCCTGAGCCAGTCTTCTAATACTTCGATAATTTGAATTTTGTATATCTAAATCTTTTTCTAAACGCATAAAGAATGTAGGAACACTTTGTATTTTTCTACCTGCTTTCATAGTCTGTAGAAATGCTTTAATTTTTACATCATTGAACTTTAGTTTATTATTTTGCAGTTTGTCTTTATCTGTTGAATCATTCATGCTATTCTTAATAGATGTTAATGCTATATTAAGATCAGTACCTCCAGCTCTAAACTGGTTAAAGTTACCGTACATTATAGTTCGCTTTGCATAATCTTGTGCGGCTACGGCAAAATCATTCTCATTACTGAGTATGTATAATGCTACCATGTTCATCAAAGCAAAATCAGCCATATCTCTTGCTTCTGTTCCTTGAACTTTTGCTTTACTCCTGAACATTTTGCTTTCTAATATATCGCCTATAAAACTATATTGCGTCTTGGATGTTTCTGGCATTTCATGTCCACCTTGTATTGCTGACCATTGTTCTAATGTATACTGTTTCTTATGTTCCATAATACTATTTAGCCATTCCTCTGTGAGCGAGATTTGTGTATTCGTTCCACCATACGAAATGATGTTCGTTTAACTTTTGCAAAAACATATCCCATTGCATCCACATAGTTCCATCTGGGTCTACATAAGTTGGTTCACCGTTGTTTACTATTACATTACCTGGAACACCATCTGCATGGAAAAATACTTTTTGTCTAGGATCAACTTCTTTTGCTTCCATAAACTCGAAATATCTTTTCCAAAGTGCATATCTATGTGTAATACATATGTACCAAAGTTCTTTTATTTTTGGTTGCTGGTAATTGCGATCCGCGTGTCTCGTCGCATAATCTGACCAATACAAGCCAGGAACTTTATCCATAACAATAATGCCATCTTCAAAACTATGAACTTTTACTAGACAAGGATTTTGTTCTTGAAAACGTTTATAAGTTTCAAAATCAAATGCATCAGGTTTAGTTTTTTTGATAATGTACTTGCCATCGTCCCAAACTTCCCTAAAATCTTTTTTGTGTATTAATTTGGTTTCCATCGATGTCGCGGTACTAGTTTGATCTTATCTCTGGTAGCAACATAACCTTCGCCACCTCGTTCACCATCTGTACTTGCTGTTACGTCAGCACCTGCGTTGTCCAATTGGTCTATTAGATTATTTTTTATAGTTTGTATTTTGACAACTAAATCCAGTATAGCATTAAGACCTTTGTCGTCTCCTGCCATAAGTTTTGCTTGTTGTCCTGCACTGACTTTGCTGGTTTTTAGCCAATCGTAAAATCCTGTCCTGAGTTGGTCTAACTTACCTGTCTTAGTCATTTGGTTAACATAGTTATAGAGTATTGCATCTTTTCTACTCAGTCCCTGCTCCGGCGCTAACCAATTGTCTATTATTTGTGCGTTCGCATTTGCCGTTGAAACTATATCTTGAACGTCACTTGTATCAACTTTGGGTTGATGTGTTACATAGGTTTGTCCTAATACAACCACTGCACTACTGTTTACTCTATTAGTATCTTTAATAGGGGTACCATTTTTATCTCCAAATGCATCATGGTATGTGTGTGCAACAATACCTACTTGACTACTTGCAATGCGTTGTCCTAGTTTACTTTTAGGATCAACGGTGTAAGTAACATTATTGGGCGTAAATTGTATGCCCGAATCTGATTGTGTAAAAGGTCTGCTTGGATAATACAACAAATCTCCATACACATAACCCTTCATATCTTGCGGTGTATTTGCTTCTAGTATCTCAAATATATTGCCCATGCTACTAGCAAAGTCCTGTCTCCAGTCTTCACCTTTGCCTGTATTCATAATAAAGTCTTGTAGTTGTCCACTGCTGGTTGTTTTGTTTCTTCCCCAGCCATTTTTACCAGTCATTACAAATTGACCATCTGGTTCACGACCCCAAAATAATGTTGGATTACCGTCCCACTTGATGCTTACATCTTTAGAATCTTGTCCCAGTCGTGTTAGTATCTCAGCCGCCTTAAGTGCGCCTTTGCTACCTTCAAATGTTACTAGGTCTTCAAGGTGATTGTATTCTCTGCCTTTTTGTGTAGCTTCTGTGAGTATTTGCCATGCTCGCATTAGTCAAGCTCTTTCCAATTTGGATCGCTACGCAAGTCAGCTAACAATGCATCACCTTTTTCTTTACCCAATGCAGAAATAATAGCTTCTACACTTCCTAAATCTTTTCCTGTGGAATTTGGGCCTATTAATCTTTTGGCAATGTCATCTAAGTTACTGCTGATTAATTCATCTGTTTCTCTGTTTACAAGTCCTTTATAAGGTGACCACTTCATGCCAGCATCTTTAGCTAATTTAGCTATAGTGATCATTTTGTTTACACCTTTAAACTTACTACCATCTGGTATACTGTGTGTATGAAACTTGCTTGCTGTTTCTGCATTGGCAACAACCATAATATCAACTTGGTGTGTATGATCTGCCATTGGTACTTCTACATGTACACTAGTACCACTTTGTGCAGTTTTATACCCTGCTAGGTCAAACTGTTGTCTTAATTTTTTTCTAATAACTTTGGCTTCTTGGTCTGGCATTTTATATGCTTGTTGAAGATCTGCTAAATCAACAATCATATCAAGGTCACCACTTTGTTTTCCTTTAGTAGGTGTTGCACCACTTCCAATTGGAATTGCTTTGGTATTGGTCTTACTTAATACACCATTGATGCTTTTCATAATTTCAGGAATCATGTCATGGTCAAAAGGAATAGCATCAGGAAATATTTTACCACCTTCACGTAACGGATTGTGTAAACTGTCTCCGATTAATCTTGCGATACGACTACCACGTTTTTTACGTTTCTTAGTCCCGCTTATTATGTCTTTTATTTTCATCTACTCTACCAATGCCTCTTTGAAACTTACGTGGATCTTTAGTTCTGATAGCATTTATCAAACGTTTGTTTAAATCTGCCGCAGTTTCCACATCAAAACTTTCATTGATCAAATTTATCAAATTGATAGCAGTAACAATCACTTGTTGCCCATTTGATTCAACAATATGCTTTTTGTCACGTTTGGGTGACATTGCATTTATTTCTTCCAAAATTGATCGTGTTTTACGCTTCATATCAATAGTATTTAGTAAATATCTGTGCTGGAGCATTGGTGACTAGCACTTATGGCAGTTGCAAGGAGATTATAGTGAACATAGGACCCATTAACAATAAGAGCAAAATCATCAATGGCATGCAAACACAAATTACAGGCAAAACATAGGCTCATAATAATGACTCATTTTTAATACACCGTGTTTGTAGTTCCGAATAACAAATAATAAAGGATAAGGTACACAGCACCTTTGCTTCAGCAAATTTCATATTCAAAGTTTTGACACTCCTCATTTTTAAAAATTAGTTTAGCACCATTTCTTATGTGAAATCTTTCTGCTACCATTGTTAATGGACTTAGTGTAACCAGTCTATCTATATTTCCTAGTTCACTGTGTTGTACTTTTTCTAATAATTTGTTTACAATAACTCTGCCTGCACCAGGTTTATAACTCCAAACTGTATATGCTACAAGCACTGAACCTGTATCACTTTTATACTGTTCTAGTTCTTGTTCAGTTGTCGGAACTTGAGTACAATAACAAACACAAATAACTGCTGATTTATCATCT
>CENX01093453.1_pt1 | contig 16632 bp, 15 predicted proteins | sample 361321 | NCBI WGS metagenome assembly CENX01 (sample SAMEA2619678, study PRJEB7988) | marine metagenome | isolation source: saline water (ENVO:00002010), including | reverse complement strand
TCGTCATATTTAGTGTAAAAAGTCATTTCTTTTCTTGAAAAAATACTCCCTGTTAAGACTCCTTTTTCTCCGTAGTGGAGTTTCTTAATAATTTCACCTTTTGCGTTTATGAGTGCGGAAATACCAGTATTTGCACTTCTGGCAATTTCTCTTCGCGTTTCAATAGCCCTCAATTGAGTATATTGTAAAAGTTGACGATGCCCTTCAGTATTATCCCACCAGGCGTCATTGGTTATGACAGCTAAAAAGGTTGCGCCAGCCTTCACATAATCACTAACAAAAGAGCCATAGATGGATTCATAACAAATAATAGGTGCCGCACTGATTGGTTTGCTATGATGTGGAAAAACAGTTCTGTATTTTTGAGACACTCTACTCGCAACTGTTCCGCCCATATCAAGCATTATTGAACCAATGATGGGTTTTAAAATAGATTTGAATGGAAAGTTTTCTACTCCTACTACTAGTTTTGATTTATGATAAATATCATGAGGTGATAGGTAGTGTTCCCAAATGGCAGAATTATAAAAATCTGCCCAAACCCCTTCTCTTATGCTATTTGCTTCAATTGATGGTGATTCTTTACTCCTATAGATGTCATAGGCTTGAATCCCGCTAATTATTTCGGTGTTTTGAAAGTCGGCAAGAAAACTTTGAAATGAATAATGCAAATCACTTTGAGCATACTTCTTTAGTTCCAATCCATTACCATCGGCAAAATAGGTTTCTGGAAGAAGAATGTAGTCTGTTTGTCCAGTGATTTTACCTTTGACTTGCTTTTCAAATTCGGTAAAGAAAAAAGCGTTACTGCTATCATATTTTTCAATGTAAGGATCAATATTGGGTTGCAATAAGGCCACATTTATTTTTTTCGTACTTGGAGTAACTTGTTTATAAAGGTATAATGAGAAAGCAATTGGTATCGCTATGGCTATTGCCCAAGGCACTAGTTTTTTTAGGAGTATTGTTTTTTGTTGACTTGCCCCGTATTTTTTAAGCGTTTCGAAAAGTCCAATATTGATAAGCAAGACCCAAAGCGTGCCACCTGCAACGCCAGTAAACTCATACCATTGTATCCAATAAATTTTTGAAGCAAAAATATGTCCAAGATTTAACCAAGGCCATGAGAGATCCCAAATTAAATGTAGCTTTTCAAAAGTAAGCCATAGGCTTATCAATAAAATATAAGAGGAACGGTTAGGTAACCTTTTTTTACTCAGGTGAAAAATTACAAAAAGAATGGTGAAGAATAGACTGTTGCACAAATTAGCAAACAACATCCCAAAAAGTGAGGCATTGACCAACCACCATGTAGTGACCAAATTCCAAATTAAAAAGGTAAAATATGTATAAATAAAAAAGACCTTAAAATTTCTTTTTTTATTAAAATGACTCTCTACTTTTAAGAGTGGAACAAAAGCTACAAAAGCGAAAATGGTTATTCCATAAGTGGGCCAACTCAAGGAAAGAAGAACACCAGAGAGGATAGAAAGGAAAAATGGTTTATTCAGAATATTCATTTGATCAAAACTAATTTTTTTGATGCTAATGTGATTAGTATATTAGCAAAAAATTGAAATTTTTTAATTTCATGGTTCAAAAGAACATTCCCAACCTATTTACTTCACTAAATTTTTTTTGTGGATGCATAGGTGCCTATTTAGCCTTTAAAAACCTATTTGAAGCTGTTTTTTTTATGGTTCTTCTGGGGGCATTCTTTGATTTGTTTGATGGTTTTTTTGCACGTTTATTTAAAGTCGAGAGTAAATTTGGAATGCAATTTGATTCCATGGCGGATTTAATTACAAGTGGTTTTGTACCGGGTATTGTGATGTATGAATTGTTCTTAAAGATAGGAATTAAAGAACAATATTTTTTTTTTTCAGTCCTCAATAATGAATTCACTTTTAATTTTGCTCCACCAGCTTTAATTGGATTTTTAATAACAATAAGTGCTGCTATACGCTTAGCAAGATTCAACCTTGACAGTCAACAAAAAATAGAATTTAGGGGTTTGCCTACACCAGCCAATGCATTGTTTATAGTATCTCTTCCACTCTTATTGGAACATAAATATTTTGTTTTCTTCAGACCTTTAGTGTACAGTTTTTCTGGTTTACTAATAATTGTTATTGTTTCAGCCTTCTTGATGAACTCCAGAATTCGTCTGTTTGCTTTTAAAATTTATTCTTACCAACTTTCAGACTATGTGTTTCATATTTTTTTATTAATATGTAGCTTGCCTCTTTTTTATTTTTTGCAATGGGTGGCAGTTCCGGTTTTGGTTTTACTGTATTTATTTTTGAACGTAATTCGGAACACCTTTTAGAATTCCAATTTCTTTTTTCTTAGTTCAAAGTTTTGACCTAGGTAAACTTTTCTAACCATTTCATCTTCTGCAAGAATTTCTGGAGTTCCTGCCTTTAATATGCTACCCTCAAACATAAGATATGTTTTGTCTGTAATAGCTAAAGTTTCTCGCACATTGTGATCTGTAATCAAAATGCCAATATTTTTATTTTTAAGGTGGGCAATAATGCTTTGAATATCTTCAACAGCAATTGGATCTACTCCGGCGAAGGGTTCATCTAAAAGAACAAATTTTGGATCTGTTGCCAATGCACGTGCAATTTCTGTTCTTCTCCTTTCACCACCAGAGAGCAAGTCTCCTCTATTCTTTCGAATATGACTCAACCCAAATTCTTCGATAAGGGCATCAACTTTCATTTGTTGTTCTTTTTTAGAAAGTTTAGTCATTTCTAAAACACTTAAAATATTATTTTCAACACTCAATTTTCTAAATACAGATGCTTCCTGTGCCAAATAGCCAATTCCTTTTTGAGCTCTTCTATACATAGGATCTTTTGTAATTTCTTTTTTATCCAAAAAAATTCTTCCATTATTAGGTTTAATAAGTCCAACAATCATGTAAAATGAGGTTGTTTTACCTGCACCATTTGGTCCTAATAAACCAACAATTTCTCCCCGTGAAACGTCTAAAGAAATGTCTTTAACAACTTTTCTTCCTCTGTAAGATTTTACAATATTTTCAGCTGAAAGTTTCATGACTTTTTAAATTTTCATTGCTTTTTCTTGGTTTCGAACCACAATTTTTGCAATTATAATACTTATTTCGTAGAGAATCAAAATGGGTATACTCACTATTATTTGACTGGCAATATCTGGTGGAGTAATTATAGCAGACAGACTCAAAACCAAAACAAGCGCTATTTTTCTGTTTTTTCTCAAAAATTGAGGAGTTATAACACCAACTTTCGCTAAAAAATAAATAATGATAGGAAGCTCAAAAATTAAGCCTGATGCGAGAACAGAAGCCCTGAGAAGACCAATGTAGCTGCTTAAATCAAAGTCATTAAAAACTTCTGCACTCACTGAATAGTTGGCTAGAAAATTGATTGAAAGTGGGGTGACTATATAATAGCCAAAAAGAATCCCAAAGAAAAATAGAAGTGAAGAAATAAAAATAAAACCTCTAGCGTTTTTACGTTCATTTTCATACAATCCAGGACTGACAAATCTCCAAAATTCATAAATTACATAAGGAAAGGCTACAATAAAACCAGCTAAAACAGAAGTCCATAAATGGGCAGAAAACTGACCAGAAACGTTTCTACTCTGTATTCGGAAAGGTAATTCGTCATCACAAAAACTACTGGTTTGACCTAACGATTCTGCAATAGAACAAAACCATTGATAGGTAATAAAGTCTTTACTCTTTGGTCCAAAGAGCAAAAAATCAAAAATAAACCCTTTAAAAAAGAAAGCCACAGAAGCAAAAATCACAATAGCTAGAGAAGCACGCAATAAATGCCACCTGAGCTCCTCTAGATGTCCTAAAAAGGACATTTCATCTTTTTCACTCATTTCCTAATCCTTCTTTTGTAAAGTCTAATATATGAACAATACCCAAATACGCTTCATGATCGTCACAAACCACTAAATGATTTATTTTTTTTTTATTCATTAATTGTAACGCAGAAACAGCCTTAGTAGAAGCATTCATTTTAAAAGGATTTGGAGTCATTATATCTAATGCAGTGAGATCCCCTATTTGAATGTATTTTTCTAACATCCTTCTGATGTCACCATCAGTAATAAAACCTACAATCCTATTTTTATCAAGTACTACAGTAGCTCCCAGTCTTTTACTCGTAATTTCTTGAAGAACATTTTTCATAATTGAGGTGCTATCAACTGCTGCTTTTGTATGCTGCAGGACCATCTGGCCAATTGTTAAATTGAGTTTTTTCCCAAGTTGACCACCAGGATGGATTTGTGCAAAATCTTCTATTTTAAAGTCTTTTAGATGCATTAGACTAACAGCCATAATGTCTCCTAATATGATTTGAAGTGTAGTGCTCGTTGTAGGCGCTATATTGTTTTGGTCTGCTTCTTGGGCATCTGGTATTTGAATAATAAAATCTGACTGCAAGGCTAGTTTTGAATCTTGATTTGAAGTAAAAGTAATTAGTGTATTTTTTTGTTTTTTCAGGTAGGGGATTAGAAAATCAATTTCCCTTGATTGACCACTTTTAGAAAGACATAAAACAACATCTTCTTTTTGGATACTTCCAAGATCACCATGGCTTGCATCTGCAGCATGAATATATATAGCAGGGGTTCCTGTTGAATTTAAAGTAGCGACAATTTTCTGTGCAACTAATCCACTTTTTCCTACCCCTGTAACTATAATTCTACCAGAGCAATTATGAATGATTTTGAGTACATCTTCAAACTTTTTATCAATACAATCAAAAAGTTTACCAACAGCTTCATATTCAAGTTGTAAACTTTTTTTGGCGAAAGAAAGAATGGGGTTTGAATTCAAAGTAATAAAATTTTTGTTTTTGTATTCAAAAAGAATAGTTTTATATTAAGGGATACAAATGTAGCTATTTTTCACTTGGATTTATTGCACTATTAATGGAAGAAAAAAACATTCATTTAGCTTTAAAAAAACTTTTCGGATTTTCAAGTTTTAAGGGACTTCAAGAGGATGTCATTAAAAGTCTTTTAGAAGGGAGAGACGCATTCGTGATCATGCCCACGGGTGGAGGAAAATCACTTTGCTATCAGTTGCCAGCACTCCTATTAGAAGGAACCGCAATCGTTGTTTCACCCTTAATTGCTCTGATGAAAAATCAAGTTGATGCCATCCGCGGAATATCTTCACAAGATGGCATAGCACATGTGCTTAATTCCTCACTCAACAAGACACAAGTTCAAACAGTAAAACAAGATATAATTTCCGGCATCACAAAATTACTCTATGTTGCCCCAGAATCATTGTCTAAAAAGGAAACAGTAGATTTTTTCAGGTCAGTAAAGCTCTCTTTTTTAGCGATTGATGAAGCACACTGTATTTCTGAATGGGGTCATGATTTTCGTCCTGAATATCGCAACCTCCGTAATATTCTTGGTCAAATTAGTCAGCAAATTCCCATTATTGCCTTGACGGCCACCGCAACTCCTAAAGTGCAAGAAGACATTCAAAAAAACCTGCAGATCAATCAAGCAAAGGTATTTAAAGCATCTTTCAATCGACCCAACCTGTATTATGAGGTACGCCCAAAAACAGCACAAGTGGATACAGACATTATACGTTTTGTGAAAGTCAATGAAAATAAATCGGGTATCATTTATTGCCTATCACGAAAAAGAGTGGAAGAATTGGCTCACACTTTACAAGTAAATGGGATCAAAGCACTGCCCTATCATGCGGGGTTAGATTCAAAATCAAGGGTTAATCATCAAGATCGTTTTCTAAAAGATGAGTGTGATATCATCGTCGCTACCATTGCTTTTGGGATGGGAATAGATAAACCCGATGTTCGATTTGTTATTCATCACGACATACCTAAAAGTATAGAAAGCTACTATCAAGAAACAGGCCGAGCGGGAAGAGATGGGGGCGAAGGACATTGTTTAGCCTTCTATGCTTATAAAGACATTGAAAAATTAGAAAAATTTATGTCAGGCAAACCATTAGCTGAACAAGAAATTGGAATGGCACTTCTCGCTGATATGGTTAGCTATGCGGAAACTTCAATTTCTAGAAGAAAATTCATCCTCCATTATTTTGGAGAAGAGTTTGACAATGAAACAGGTGAGGGTGGAAATATGGATGATAATGTTAGACACCCTAAAAAACAGTTTGAAGCCAAAGAATCTCTAAACATTTTAATTAAAACGATTCTAACAACTAAAGAAAAATATAAGGCTAAAGAAATAGTCAAAACTTTGATGGGGCAAAAAAACGCATTATTACAATCTCACAAAACGGAGATTTTAAATGTATTTGGGAAAGGTAAAGATAAAACAGCATCCTATTGGATGGCACTAATTCGCCAATCACTGGTTGCAAATTATATATTAAAAGAAATTGAAACCTATGGATTGATTAGAGTGACTTCAAGAGGAAAAGATTTTTTGAAAAATGGAGACTCATTTATGATGACCGAAGATCATCAATATTACCTTAACAATGAAGGTGCCATTCAAACTCTATCAGCTCAAAATAAATCTGATAAAAAGTTGATGCAACAATTGATTCATTTAAGAAAAATCACTGCTAAAAAGTTTAATGTACCGACTTATGCTGTATTTCAAGAATATTCTTTAGAAGACATGTGCTTAAAATATCCAATAACATTGTTAGAATTATTCAATATAAACGGAGTAGGTGAGGGCAAGGCGAAAAAATATGGTGAACCTTTCGTAAAATTAATTGATGAATATGTTAAAGAAAATGAGATCATCCGTGAAGAAGATCTTATTGTAAAAAGTACAGGAATTAAATCCGCGTTAAAATTATATTTAATACAGAGTATTGATCGAAAACTCTCTTTCGATGACATTGCTTCTTCAAAAGGGATGAAAATGGATGAACTACTCCATGAAATGGAAACCATAGTTTTTGCAGGAACTAAGCTTAATATTAATTATTGGATAGAAGAAATTTTTGATGAAGATCAGTTAGAAGAATTAAATGATTATTTCATGGAAGCCAAAAGAGATGATATTAAAGAAGCTTTTGATGCTTTCGAAGGAGATTTTGAAGAAGAAGACATTCGTCTTTATCGTCTAAAATTCATCAGTGAAATTGGAAATTAGAATTAAATCTTTCTAATTTTTATTGAAACCTTATCAGCGTAAGTAGTTTTTTTACCTTTGGCAAAAAATAAAAAAAATGGAAGATGGTCTATATGCACATATAAATACAAATAAAGGCACGATAAAAGTGCAGTTTACATGGGCTGAAACCCCTGGGTCAGTTGCAAACTTTATAGGTTTAGCCGAGGGCAAAATTGAAAATAATCAAAAACCCTTGGGCACACCTTATTATGATGGGCTAAAATTTCATCGTGTTATAAATGACTTTATGATACAAGGCGGATGTCCAACAGGAAGTGGTAATGGTGGACCGGGTTATCAATTTGATGATGAATTTCACCCCAAACTTAAACACGATCGTGCGGGAGTATTATCTATGGCCAATGCAGGTCCTGGGACTAATGGGAGTCAGTTTTTTGTAACCCACGGACCAACACCATGGTTAGATGGGAAACACACTGTTTTTGGCTTTGTGGTGGAAGGTCAAGATGTAGTTGATGCCATTTCTCAAAATGACATAATCGATTCTTTAGAGATTGAACGTGTGGGTATAACTGCAAAGAACTTTGATGCTGTTGCAACATTTGAAACCTTTCAGAAGAGTAAAAAAGAGCGTATAGCAGCGGCAACAAAAATACAAGAAGACATGCTCAATGCTCATATTGCCAACATGAAAAAAACATCAAGCGGATTGTTTTATAGTATTGATAAGGAAGGTGCTGGCTCCAAAGCATTAAAAGGACAAACTGTGAGAATTCATTACATAGGAAAATTACTTGATGGAACTGTTTTTGACTCTTCTTATAGGAGAAACGAGCCCTTAAGTTTTAAACTAGGACAGAATCAGGTTATTGCAGGCTGGGAAGAAGGTATTTCACTATTATCGCAAGGTGCTAAAGCAAAATTAGTTATACCAAGTCATCTTGGTTATGGGGCCAATGGCGCTGGAGGAGTGATTCCGCCAGATGCTACATTAGTTTTTGAACTCGAGTTGGTAACTATTCAGTAACTACAAATTTTCAGGATGCCATTTTATATTACATCCTAAGCTAGGATATTGTTTAAGCGGTGCCTTACTGTTTTTTAACAAATCTGTTGTGGCTCCCCTCAAATCCTCGCCTGTTAAAGCCAAATTATTTCCTGGCCTTGATGCGTCAAAGCGACCTCTGTAAAATAATTCTACATTTTTATCAAAAAGATAAAAGTCAGGGGTACAGGCTGCATCATAGTCTAAAGCCACAGATTGAGAAGCATCATATAAATAAGGAAAATGAAAAGAATGTTGAGTGGCAAATTTTTTCATGGCTTCAGGACCATCCTGCGGGTGGGTTTCAATACTGTTACTTGAAATTGAAATGGTCTTAATACCTTGATATTCAATTTCTTTTGAAAACTGCACAAAGGCATCAATTAAGTGAATTACATAAGGGCAATGGTTACACATAAATACAATTAGTGTACCTTGAGAGCCAATCAATTCATCTAAATTATTTTGACTACCACTAGCCACATTTGGGAGAACAAAAGCAGGAGCTTTTGTTTTCAAGGGGAGCATATTTGATTCAGTCCGAGCCATACTTTATATCTAAAATGAGAAATATTGATGGGATTTTATGAGAATAGAAAACTTTAACTTTAAGCCAAATAAATCAATTAGAAGTTATCAATAAAAGATTGCCTAATGATAATTAAATATCTTCAAAATTAATATCGGAAAACCCTTTCGTATTTTCAGAGATTACGGAATTGTCTGAGTTGGGGTTATAATTTTTTTGATGTCTTTCACTTATTACTACCTCGCCTCTATGCTCAAATATATAATCGATCATTTCTGATAGTAAATCACTAAAATCTTTAAAATCTTCTTTGTACAAATAGATCTTATGTTTTTTGTAATAAAATGAACCGTCTTCGTTAGTAAATTTTTTACTCTCAGTTATGGTTAGATAGTAGTCACTAGCTTTGGTTTCTCTAATATCAAAAAAGTAGGTCCTTCTTCCAGCGCGTAGCACTTTTGAGAAAATATCTTCTACTTTAACTGCATGATTCTCCGACATTTTTGTTTAATAATAGTTATTGATTTTTATCAATTTTACAAAAAAATCTAAACACTACAAACTAAATTGACTTTTCAGTTTGTTGTTTTTCGTAAAGGTTCCTGTAATAGCCTTGTTTATTGACCAAATCAACATGATTGCCTTGTTCAATTATTTTACCATTTTCCAAAACAATAATTTTATCTGCATTTTTGATGGATGAAATTCGGTTACTAACAATAAGGGTTGTTTTATCAACTGCAATATTTTCTAGGTTTTTCAAAATGGTTTCTTCAGTTTCAGTATCCACCGCTGACAAACAATCATCTAGAAGTAAAATTCGAGCTTTTTTAACAAATGCACGTGCTATCGATACTCTTTGAATTTGGCCTCCAGAAAGAGTCACTCCTCGTTCCCCAAGTATGGTTTGATACCCCTTTTTGAACCCCTCTATGTTTTTGGCAACGTCTGCGTTTTTAGCTGCTTCTTGAATTTGTTCAAAACTTGCATTTTGATTTCCAAACCGAATATTTTTTTCTATCGATTCGGAAAATAGAAAAGGGTTCTGTGGCACATATGCAATAGAATTTCTTAGGCTATTATGAGTGAATTTTTTTAAATTGAATCCATCCAGCTTTATGCTACCCTCATTAGGGTCATAAAGCCTTGGAATCAGCTCTAATAAAGTAGATTTACCAGAACCAATTTTCCCTAATATTCCCAGGGTTTCTCCTGACTTTAAGCTAAAACTAACCTTATCAAGGGCTTTAATTCCGTTTTCAGGATATTGAAAAGTAACATTGTTAAAGGTCAAGTCACCCTCAATATTTCTTTTTTCTAAAGATCCAGAAACAACATTTGGACTTTGTTTTAAAAAAGTATTTATTCGGTCTTGAGAGGCTTCTGCTTGCTGCACGATAGAGGTTACCCACCCCACAACCGTAACAGGCCATGTTAGCATATTTACGTAAATTATAAATTCTGCTAATACACCAAAAGCAATTTTACCTTGCATATATTGATTTCCACCTACAAAAATGACAATCAAATTGCTTATGCCTATTAGTAAAATCATCAATGGAAAAAACCATGCTTGCACTTTGACTAATGCCATATTTTTTTGATAACTCTCTTCTGCCTGATTTTTGAATTGCTCTTGGGCGTTATGCTCTAAACTGTAGGATTTAATTACCGAAATACCACTAAAGTTTTCCTGTGCTACTGTGGCCATTTTTGACAAAAGCTCCTGAACAGCAGTGCTTCTAAGATTGATTACTCGACTCAATTTGTAAATCGCAATAGAGAGCACAGGGAGGGGGATAATGGTATAGAGCGTTAATGTGGGAGCAATACTTAGCATATAAGATATCACAATAAAAAATAAGGCTATGGTATTAATACTATACATTAGCGCGGGGCCAACATACATTCTTGCCTTGCTAACATCCTCACTGATTCGACTCATTAAATCTCCTGTGCGGTTAACTTTAAAAAACTTTTGAGATAATTGTTGATAATGCCAAAAAATTTCATTTTTCAAATCAAACTCAATATACCTTGAAACATTAATAATGGTTTGTCTCATCCAAAATGTAAATATCCCCGACCCGAGAGCAGTGCTAATTATAATTAAAATATTGATAAGCAATTCTTTTTGAAGTACATCAGCGTCTGCTTCACCTTTTTTTAAGAATTGCTCAACAGCTGTTAGAGAATTTCCTATTAAGCGTGGTGCAACTAAAGAAAAAATCCTACCGATTACAGTTATAATGATACCCAGCAACAGTTGATATCGGTACTTGAAGAGGTATTTATTTAGATGCTGAAGTGCTTTCATTTTTAAATGTGCAAATGTAATCAATTGTAATTGGCTTCAAATCAAAATGAGAATTGAATTCTACGTGTTAAACTTTTAGCCTAATAATTTTTAGTTTACTTTTATCAAAACAAAGTTCTTACACATGCTCACCCGTCGTCATACTCGAATAAAAGTTATGCAATCAGCGTATGCTTTTTCTTTAGTAGATCAGGGAAAAATTCAGCACCAGTTGTCTTTTTTTAAAAAAAGTATTTTAGATATTTTAGGTCTTTTAATACTTCAGTTGTCTCTCTTCAAAGCACTGAAACTACAATTGGTTAAAGAGAGTGAATCATATCAAAATAAATATATAAAATATTCAAAGTTAGCCTTATCTCCGTACAGTTTGTTAAATAATAAATATTTCGAATTTATAGCAGCACACCCAATACTATTAAAAAAAATTAGTTCATCTAAATTGAATAATTGGGAAATTGAATTCAAATTGGTGGAAAGACTATGGGACGAAATCCAAAAAGACGATGACTTTATAGCCTATTGCAATATCTCTGAGCCAGATATAACTTTACAACAAAAAATTATTGTTAAAATTTTTGAAAATAAAATTGCTTCAGCCGCTTATCTGCATCAATTTTATGAAGATCACAAACTTACTTGGCTAGACGATTTACCAGTTGTAAATACCTTTATTTTAAAAAACCTCAAACAAATAGATCTTAAAAATTCTCAAAGTCTGGTTTTGCCTAACGGGTCAGAATGGTCAGATGAACTCAATTTTGGAAATGCGCTCTTAGAGAAATATCTTACTAATGAAGAAGCCTTAGCGAAAGAACTTGAGGGGAAAACACCGAATTGGGATCCAAAAAGAATTGCTCATACGGATCGACTACTATTGAAAATTGCTATTGCTGAGTTGTTATACTTTCCTGAAATCCCCCCTAAAGTCACACTCAATGAGTTTTTAGAAATAGCCAAAGAATATTCCACTCCAAAAAGTAATATTTTTATCAATGGGGTTTTAGATAAACTAGTGAAGGATTTTGCTAATAAAAACCGGTTGAACAAAACCGGAAGAGGATTGCTATAAGTATTTTTTTTAGTTACTTTTGAACAAATCTAAAATTATTAAAATGAAAAAATGGATTCTAACAGCTTTTGCAATCACTTGTCTTCTTGTGATTTCATGTCAAGAGGGGGCTTCAAGCAAAGTTAAGAAAGAAAATCTGGAAGCTGCTGTGAGTGAGAGTGCAGACAAAGCTGATGCACCCGTAATGCAATTTGACAAAATAATTCATGACTTTGGCACAATCAATGAAGGAGACAAGGTTCAAACAACCTTCTCTTTTACAAATACAGGTAAATCTGATTTGATAATTGTGGATGCCAGGGGAAGTTGTGGTTGTACTGTGCCAAGTTATCCTAAAAACGTCCCTGTAGCTCCCGGTGACAGTGGTGAAATCTTGGTTAGTTTTGATTCAAGTAACAAACCTAATATGCAACAAAAAACGGTTACCATTGCTGCAAACACACAAAGTGGAAGAGAAACTCTTCGCATTAAAGCAATGGTTACACCCAAAGCAAAATAACATAAATAGCTCACACTATGGAAGGTTTATCCGGACAACTTCCTTTTTTATTATTGATGTTAGTGGTTTTTTTCTTCTTTATCATATTACCACAGCAAAGACGTCAAAAGAAAGAGAAGAACTTTATGAACAATTTAAAAAAAGGAGATCGGATAATCACAAAAAGTGGTATCCATGCCAAAGTAATAGAGCTCAATGATAAAGACAACACTTGTATTATTGAATCAATGGCTGGTAAGTTGAAAATTGAGCGCAGTGCTCTTTCTTTGGAAATGAGTACAAAACTCAATCCACGATCCGCTAAAAAATAATTTTTAAACTCGCTCTATGCGGGTTTTTTGTATGCTTTACCAAAAAATAATAAAACCTTTACTGTTTATTTTTGACCCAGAAAAAGTTCATTATTTCGTTTTCGGAGCTCTTAAAAAAGTTCACCTAATCCCAGGAGTAGCCAAATTACTCAGAGCTTTTTATAAAATCAATGATACTGCTTTAGAGCGTAAAGTATTTGGGCTCACTTTTCCCAATCCAGTCGGAATGGCAGCTGGTTTTGACAAAGACGCAAAGCTCTATCAAGAGTTGTCAAATTTTGGTTTTGGATTTATTGAAATTGGTACATTAACTCCTAAATCGCAAGGAGGAAATCCAAAAAAAAGACTTTTTAGGTTGTCAGAAGATGAAGGGCTTATCAATCGGATGGGCTTTAATAATGAAGGAGTCGAAGCAGCTATCAAGCGTTTAAAAAAGAATAGAGACGTTTTAATAGGTGGAAATATTGGCAAAAATAAAGTTACTCCAAATGAAAAAGCAGTTGACGATTATATTTGTTGTTTTAATGCCTTATTCGATTATGTAGATTATTTTGTCGTAAACATCAGTTCTCCAAACACACCCAATTTAAGAGCTCTCCACGACAAGGAGCCTTTAGCTCGTCTTCTATCTTCCCTCAACGCATTTAATCAGAACAAAAGACGCCCTAAGCCTATTTTATTAAAAATTGCACCCGACTTGACAAACGCTCAATTGGACGACATTATTGACATTGTGATCTCAACTAAAATAGACGGTGTAATCGCTACCAATACGACATTGAGTCGAAAGGGATTAGCATCCAATAATAAATTAGAAACAGGTGGGCTTAGCGGAAAACCTTTAAATAAGAGAAGCACTGAGGTTATCCGGTATCTTAAAACTGAAAGCAAAAGCGCCTTTCCGATCATTGGCGTAGGAGGAATTCATACCCCTGAAGATGCACTAGAAAAATTCGAAGCAGGGGCCTCACTAATACAACTTTATACTGGTTTTGTTTATGAGGGGCCAAGTATTGTTAAAAATATTTTGAAAAAGCTAGTGTAATTTATATTTATTGAGCAGTCAGAATATTGAAAATAATAAAGTTTATCATTCTCAGTCTAAAGAATATATAGTACGTTAAAGTAGTAATCTCTAAACCTCAATTATAAAAATTATGTGTCATGGCAAATCATAATTGGCATTTTAGATGATAGTATTGATAGGAGATTAGTAAAAAAAGGTTTTGGTATTTTTGCTAATCTTTTGGTTGGACTGTCAGGAGCCATCCGTGGAGGTTAATTTTTTTTTATAGTTGTCAATTTCTCGTTTGGTAATAGTCTTTTAGGTTACTTATCACCGCAATTATAGGATCTTATTTTTTTACATTATCTAATAAGGTTAATTTAAAAAGTATATTTTTAGATTGTTATATTGAATTTGAGATGCAAAATAAAAACAACTGTTTTTAACTGTAAAACCAAACTTTTAAATTGGCGAAGAAAGAATTTGAAACAACAAGCTTTTTGATTGGCCAAAATATTAGTTTTTTTAAAGCGCTGGGCCCTTTCTTAGGCTTTATCTATTCATTTGTAAGTTTAATTATCTATAATTTTATTACCCTATATTTTATCTGGAGAAAGTTATGGGACTCCCAAGTTAAACCATGACACACTTTTAGCTTTTGGAGTTCTTTAGTGTATACCTCACATATTTAGAGTTATTGGCTTTGTCGGAGTATATTGCATCGCTTCGTAAATAGCATCTATGCGAGAAAGCTTAATGATACCCTTTTAAATAAAGGAATAAAAACTGAAAATTATTCAAAATAGCTGAATGTTTCACCAGCTTTGATATTTTTTAAAGTTTCAAACAACAATCGAATAACATTTTCCACATCCTCTTTTTGAACCATTTCTACAGTTGTGTGCATATAGCGGAGGGGCAAAGATATCAACGCAGAAGCAACTCCACCATTACTGTAAGCAAATGCGTCAGTATCTGTCCCAGTGAAACGTGAAGAAGCCAAACGTTGAAAAGGGATTTTTTGCTTCTCAGCTGTTTTGATAATCCTTTCTCTCAAATTATTTTGTACTGCAGGCGCATAGGAAATCACAGGTCCTTTTCCAATTTCGGTGTGTCCCTCTTGCTTTTTGTTGATCATAGGTGTAGTTGTATCGTGACAAACATCAGTAACCAGTGCTACGTTGGGTTTGATGGCTTGGGTAATCATTTCAGCACCATGCAAACCTACTTCCTCTTGAACCGCATTGGTCACGTAGAGACCAAACGGTAAATTAACTTTTTCCTCTGTCAATAGCCTAGCTACTTGCGCAATCATAAAACCACCCGCTCGATTATCTATAGCACGACAAATGAACTTATTTTTATTAATTATTTGAAATGAGTCTGGATAGGTAATCACACAACCCACATGGACGCCTATTTTTTCAACCTCTTTTTTGTCTTTGGCTCCTATGTCAATAAATATATTATCCAATTTTGGCACTTCTTCTTTGCCTGCTTTTCTAGTATGAATAGCTGGCCACCCAAAAACCCCCTTGACAATTCCTTTTTTGGTATGAATATTTACCCACTTAGAGGGTGCAATTTGATGATCACTACCACCATTGCGAATCACAAAGATTAGTCCATTATCTGAAATATAATTTACATACCAAGAAATTTCATCAGAATGTCCTTCAATAACAACTTTATATTTTGCGTCAGGATTGATAACTCCAACAGCTGTTCCGTAAGTATCAGTAATGAAAGTATCCACAAAGGGCTTCATATATTCCATCCAGAGTTTTTGACCATTACTTTCATACCCTGTGGGAGCCGCATTATTCAAATAGACTTCTAGAAAAGTCAAGGCTTTTTTATCAATAATTTTCATAGCAAATAAATTCCAATTTTTCGTGATGTGTAAAAGTAACGATTATGATCTTTAAAACGACGCCGATCAATTATTTTGTAATTTTACCCTCATGAAAAAGACCCTTTTTTTTTTATTTGTTTTTTTCTTTACTTTCTGCTCTTCACAGACAGATAGTTTGACTCACTATAAAGAAATTCTTCAGAGTTTTCAAAAAGATAGCCTAGATGGATATGGCATTGCACTTGATGAAGTAATTTTATTTCAACCCCTTCGGTTTTCGAGTATGAATGACCTAAAGTATTATCTAATTCTTCGTAACCGTACCTTACGAGTATATCCTTACGCTAAACTAGCCGCCGATCGATTAGATTCTTTAACCATAAGATTGCAGCGTATCAAAAACGAACGCAAACGCAAGCAATACCTTAAGCGTATTGAAAGTTTTATTTATGATGAATTTGAAGAAGAATTAAAAAAACTATCCCGATCCCAAGGCCGTATTTTAATAAAGTTAGTTCACAGACAAACTGGAGTAACCACACACCAATTGGTCAAAGAATTACGTAATGGCTGGCGGGCTTTTTTATATCAAACAACAGCTAGTTTTTTTGAACTTACACTCAAAGCGGAATATGAACCCGAGACAGAATATGAAGATTTTTTAATTGAGGACATTTTACAGCGGGCTGCTTCGGAAGGTTTTATAGAACTAGATGCCACCGCACTTGAGTATGATCTAGATAGTCTCTATAACCTTTGGAGGTCTAGAAAAAAACAAATCAAATTTGATCAATAGCACCCATCATTAAGTTACCAACACCTATTTATTTTTTTCCTTAAATTTATTATATAAAATAAATTGTGTAAATAAATAAGGGTGTTATA
>CENX01049383.1_pt1 | contig 16646 bp, 17 predicted proteins | sample 361321 | NCBI WGS metagenome assembly CENX01 (sample SAMEA2619678, study PRJEB7988) | marine metagenome | isolation source: saline water (ENVO:00002010), including | reverse complement strand
ATATGATCACCCATAATAGAAATAGGTGCGTGTTCATCAGGTTTTGAAGAAGCTAGTAGAAAAAAATTTTGAAATAAAAATAAAATTAATAGAAGTTTTCTTGTCATTATTAAACGACGAATTTAAATATTTAATATTTAAAAAAAATAAGTTTTTTACTTTAAATAAATTATTTTTTGTGTTTTTTGCATATCATTTGAAACAAAATTTATAAAGTAAATACCGCCTGGTATTCTTTCATTTAGATTATTTTTTGCATCCCAAAGTAATTTATTTTTTCCATTTATAAATTGTTTATTTAATAGAGATACAACTTTATTTCCAACAACATCATAAACATCTATTGTTAATTTAATTTTCTCTAATGTTTTAAATTCAATATTGATGTTCGAATTAAATGGATTTGGATAAATAGATTTGATTTCAAACGAATTTGGTAAAATTAATTTATCATTCAAACTTAATCTTGATTCGGAATCCATCCAATTTAATCGATTTTTGGTCCATAATTTTAAATAAGCTATTTCTTCTTCATAAGTATCAAAAACATAATAATTTGGCCATAGATATGTTCCTAAGTTTGGCCATCTATTATAATTACGTTCGATAGCATCTCCCAAATAGTTTGACATACTATCTATTTTGGAAAAAATATTTTTTTCAGATAAAACAGAATATCTTAAATCAGTATATCGTTTTGAAAATTTTTTTTGAAAGTTTTCATCATTCCATAATTTTTTCCACCAAAATGCAATTGGATCATCTGTTGGATTATATTCTAAAAGCCACCCTGAAGCAGTCCAAGTTTCACCATAATCACAATTACCATATCCATGATTTAAATCCCAAATAGGACCTGCAAATAATTTATTTCCAAGACTTTCTTTTTCTTTATATACATAAGTGCTTAATCTATATGCATCTACATTTTTAGATAATTCTTGTAAAATTATTAAATCAATAAATGAATTCACATCGATAATATTTTGATATTCTATTTCTTGATCTGAATATGAATCATTACTTATTATTTTTTCAAAATCTTCAATATATTTTTTTATATAAGATTCCTGTTCTGGAACAATATCACTTGGTTTTGGGTAATGATAATTATAAAATGTACCAAATAAAGATTCAAAACCTCCTAAATTATCTCCTGTCCAAGCCCAATCAAATTTTAAAATATATCCCCCAGTTAAATCATCTCCCGTGATTTCATCTTCATCTAATTTTGAAATATTAATTCTATTTTTGTCTCTTTTAATCTTTTCCATTAAAACGTAAATACCTTGATATTTACCATTTAACCATAATTCACAAAATTTTGATCGAACTGAATATCTTCCCATTTCTTGAGATAATTGATAAGTAAGAACATTTCGCATTAATGATTTATCTGACCAAGGTGCATATAAAACCCAATCATTTTCATCAGGCATTCCTAATAATGAAACATTATTATTTTCACCTTTACTATCAACTGTTTCAAAACGATAAGGTTTTTTTGGTTGATCTTGAGATGTATTTCCTCTTAGCTCAATTGTAATAGGACCTTCATAATCATTAAAATCATCATTTATATTATTTATTCTATTTTGATTATCTATTATTCCCATATATGCTTGTATTCTCGGTTCATCAGGAATGGTTTCACCAAAAGTATCGATCATTATAATTGGCAAATTACTTTGATTGTATGAAATTGGCACCCTAAACCAATCAGGAACATTTCCAAATAAATCAGAGGGGTTTAACATTTTAAATGAAAGAAAAAAATTTGAAGAGATATCTGAAGAACTTTCTCCCACATTATGAACCTGAATTGCTAAAATATTATCTTTGGTGAGTAAAATTTCTTTTAAAAATAAAGAGTCAATTAAAAACGTTTCTGGTTCACCACCATCTTGCATTTTTGCCTCATGATCATTTGAAGTTGTCATATCAAATGGAACAAAACTATTTTCTTGTCCTAAATTTTGAGACCTAGCTATCTCATAACCATTTATATATGCAACAAAACCATCATCGTAATCAGCACTAAGAATTCCAGCTTTAATATCTTCTAAATTTTCAATCGTAAATTTTTTTCTTAAATAAACAGATAATGTATTATCGATAATTGTACTGTCATCATCATCAGAATAACCAAACCCTCCAATTCCTGAAGACCAACTTGAATCATTAAATTCAAATAAGTTCCAATTTTCAGAAATTTCTTCTGATGGAAGATAATATTTCCATATATCATTTGAATAAATAGCAGTTTGCCAATTTTGTTGAGTAAATAAAACGCAAACATTTAAAAAAATAATTATTAATGTTTTAATCATAATTGAATATTAATATCATTACTAAATACTAACATAATTATATTTAAAGTAAAAGAATGAATCCATTTGTATTTCAAATTAATATCAAACCAATTAGTAAAGAAAATATAGGTTTACCAAAAGAAAAAATTCAACAATCCAAATTAAATTTTAATGGATTAGAAAATGATTATAATCATTATAGATACAAAAAAAAACAAATAGATCCAAAAATGGCCTTATTAATTATATCCCATGATTTAATAAAAAATTACAATCAAAATGGATGGCCAGTTAAAGCTGGTGATTTGGGAGAAAATTTAACTATTAAAAATTTAATTTATTCTTCCATTAAACCTCATCAAAAATATCAAATAGGAAATACTAAAATTCAAATTACTTTTCAATGTGATCCTTGTAGAAAATTAAGATTTTTACCATATGTTGGGAATTCTAAAATAAATCAATTCATCAAATTTCTTATGGGTATAAGAGGATGGTATGCAAAAGTCCTAGAAACTGGGACTATTTCTCAAAATGATTCATTTGAATTAATTAAATAATGATATTAGAAACTTATAAATAAATATCAATGTTCATAATTATTTCATTTATTCTCATTATAACATTCTTAATCCTATTAATAGGAAAATTTAAAATTCACCCATTTATTACTCTTTTATTAACATCTTTAATCATTGGTAAATTAGGGGGTTTGGATAATCTAATAATAGTTGAAAGTATCAAATCAGGCTTTGGAAATACTTTGAAATCAATTGGAATAATTATTGCTTTTGGAACAATTATTGGTACATACCTTAATAAAAATGGAGGTGCGTTTTATATTTCCAATCTTATTTTAAATACTATTGGAAAAAACAAAACTAGTCTTGCTATGAATATTACTGGCTTTTTTGTGTCTATACCAGTGTTTTGTGATTCAGGATTTATTATTTTATCTCCAATTTGTCAATCATTAAGTAAAAAAATTGGAACTTCAATAACAGTTTTAGCTGTTTCATTAGCAACTGGTCTATATGCTACTCATGTATTTGTTCCTCCTACACCAGGACCTTTAGCATCTGCATCTATTTTTGGAGCAGACATTGGATTAGTATTGATTTTTGGATTACTTATCGGTATACCTGTATCACTCTCTGGATGGATTTGGTCGATTACTTTTTGCAAAAAATTTAATATTTCAGGACATTTTGATAAAATTGATTTTAATAAAAATATTAATGATTTGGTAATCTTACCTATTTTAATTCCAATTTTTTTAATAGGATTAAAATCTATCATACAAAATATATACTTCGATCAAAGTGAATCTTTTTATGTATCTTCGATATTGTTTTTAGGAGAACCTATTATATCTCTCATGATAGGAGTTTTTTTATCAATGATATCTACTTTTGATAGACCTCTAACTCTTCAATTTGACTGGTTTAATGATTCACTTAAAACTGCTGGACCAATTTTATTAATTATTGGAGCTGGTGGTTCACTCGGAAATATTTTACGTGATATTGGAATTGAAGAAATTGTTGGAACAAATCTTGAAAATTTAAATATTGGTATTTTTCTACCTTTTATAATTGCTGCTTTAATTAAAAGTGCGCAAGGTTCATCAACCGTTTCAATAATAACAACATCGTCTATAATAGCACCATTTTTAAATACTTTAGGATTATCTGGAGAAATTGGAAAGGTACTTGCAGTATTATCTGTTGGAGCTGGAGCAATGACAGTAAGCCATGTAAATGATAGTTATTTTTGGATGGTATCTCAGTTTTCAAAGATGGATACCTCAATTGCTCTAAAAACATTAACTATAGGAACTTTAATTCAAGGTTTAGTAGGTATAACAATTATATTTTTAATATCGTTAATATTAATCTAATTCAAATTTTTAATTATATTATTTAAAACAAAATCAAATAAATAAAATGTAAAAAGCTACTTTTTTATTCTATAATTATTTCGTCGATATGCAATTCAAACTGCTCTGCTTTCTTGTTTCCTATTAAAAAACCAAGCTCAACAATCTTTTGTGAATCAAAATTTGGAATATCTAAAGTTCTTCCTCTGAAAAGTGGATATAAATCTTTTAATGGAAATTCATATATGAACCAATTTTTAGAAGTTTTAAAATTTATAGCATAAGAATGATAATCATAATAATTAGATTTTATTCTTAATTGATATGTTTTACCATCACCTTTCATTCTAATTGACAATTTTTGAAAGTTATCTGTTTTTATTGCTTTAAATCTATACCTAACTGAAGAAAATCCACCATTATTTTCTAGAGATACTATTCCTTTAAATATTCCATGACCATCTTCCGATAGAAACATCTTCCCAGATGATCTTCCACCCATAACATTATCATCTACAATATTCCATCCAGAAATTGTTTTGTCTTTTTTAAAGTCAAAAATTGTTAATGAATTATTATTTGAAAAGAGCATAATTATAAGTAAAAAGTTAATAAAATTTATCATTTTTAATTTTTAAATGTTCTCATATAGTGAAATAGATATTGCTGTGCGTATCCATAATTTGGTTTAAAATGTCTTTTAATAAAATTATTTATTGTTTTTTTATTTGGATTACCCTTGAAATATAATTGACTAATTGCTTTATTGATCCAAGTATCTACTGGGAATGACTCTTGAAATCCATAACTAAATAATAAAATGCAATCTGCAACCTTAGGACCTACACCAGGTAAAGTTAATAATTTGCTCCTTGCTAAATTATAATTTAAAGTTCTCAGTTCATTTAAATTTATTTTATTTGAAGAAACCATTTGAGCAGTTTTTAAAAGATATTTAGCCCTATATCCCATACCACACTCCATAAGATCATCCTCGCTACATAGAGAAATTTTATATGCTGAAGGAAAAGACATTAAATTATTTTTAGATAATTCTCCAAAATTATTACAAATTTTTTCAATTATTCTCTCTATTTGAATGATTTGCTTATTACTTGAACAAATAAAACTAGCTATAGTTTCCCATGGATCTTGTTTTAATATTCTCAAACCACTAAATAGATTTACTGCTTCATTTAAGTAAGAATCATTTTCGGGAAAATTTCTATAAATTTCATTTAAATCTATATTAATTTGAAGATAATCCTCTAACCAAACAGAATCTTTAATAAAAGGAGTGACTTCAGCAATTAATGAAGATTTATTTTTTTTTAATTTAACATATTTATTACTTATAATATTTTCCCAATGATTATTTATTTTTTTCCATCTGAATGTTTGACCAGATGTTAGAGTAGCTTCAAGATCATAATTTATATTTTCAAAAATAAATAAAGATGATTTAGCCATAAAAAAGTTGTCTATGTCTTCGCAACAGACAATCATTCATAATAAATAACATATTATTTTTTTCTGCTAATTCTTTTGCTTCTAAACTTATTACACTATCCTGTAACCACAATGCTTTTGCATTTATTTGTACTGCTTCTTGAGCAATTGAATAAACATGTTCTGATCTTCTAAAAACATCCACAATATCAATTTCTTCTTGTATATCAAGCAAAGAAGGATAACATTTTAGTCCAATAATTTCTTCTTGGCTAGGATTAACAGGAATAATTTTATAACCATTTTCTTGAAGATATAAAGAAACATAATGGCTGGGACGTTCCAGCCTTGGACTCATTCCTACCACAGCAATTGTTTTAAAGCCTAAAATTTTTTTTATTATTGTTGTATCTGTCATAAATATATAATAACCCCGCTAAAAAACGGGGTTATATATTAATAAATATAATTAAAATTACTCAAATTTCTCAAGAGACCAACCGATAGAAGCACCTATAAAACCACCAATAATTCCACTACTAATAAAATCAATTATTATATAATCTAAGGTAATAAAACCATCCATTAATGCAAAAAATTGCAAATTAATAAACATAAAAAATAAAGCATTTATCCAAGCACCATTAATAGCTCCATCTTTTAAACCTTTTATATTCATTTTATCTAAAATTAAAATCATGGTAATGTTAAAACATAGTAAAGCAAAGATAAAAATTCCAAAATCTGGAGAAGGTTTCATTATTCCAGGAAAATCTGCTATCCATTTTTCCATATGTGAACCATAGTAAAGTAATTGCGCAGGTATACTCGCAACTATAGCAGTAACGACTGAAATCAACAAAGATAATATATATTTTTTCATTATTTTCCCCATTTAGTTATAGGTAATATAAAAAGAAAAAAAATTAGTTGAATAATAAACTATTTATTTTAGATTAAATAAAATTGGCTCAAAAGAAAAGTAGGGCGTTGGGGCTGATTTGGAAGGGTTACGAAACTTTTGAGCCAAAATTTATTAAGTTTACTTCCATTGTTATTTAAATTTATTATAATTTTTAATATAATACAATAAAAAATTTAATAAATTAATGTAATTTAAATTAATTAATTAATTTTAGATGCTTTTTTGTTTCTTCTACACTTCTCAGAGCAATATTTCACTTTATCCCAATTTAAAGACCACTTTTTTCTCCAATTAAATTTTAAACCACAAACTTTACAAATCTTGAAAATTGATTTATTATTCAATTTGAGCTTTAGATCTCTTAATTATATTTATTAAAGACTTGCTACCTGTCCTTAATTTTCTTTCTTGAGTTGTAAAGTCAACCTCATATAATCCAAATTTCATTGAATATCCTTTAGCCCACTCAAAGTTATCCATTAACGTCCAGTAAAAATACCCTTTCACTTCAACACCTTCTAAAAGTGCTTTATTTGTAGCATATAAATATCGATCAATAAACTTAGATCTAATTTGATCAGAGCTATCAGCAACTCCATTTTCTGTAATGTATATCGGAACATTGAGTTTACTTATAGTTTTTAAAGCTTTATATATTCCCTCAGGGTAGATTGGGTAATTCATATCTGTTTGAGTATCTTTTTTTCTAATTTGAAAAACAAAAGGTTCATTTGGATTCATTTTACCTTTCACATGAAATCTACTATAATAATTAAGACCAATAAAATCAAGAGAACCTGGTGCTTCATTATTATTAATATCATCATTAACCAAACCAGGCATAAAGAATGTAGATTTTCCTTCCTTTAGAAACCTAATTGGTTCGTTTGTGAAAATATCATTCAATAAACTGCTCATGTACAAATCCAATGCATTCAACCTGTTAAAAGGATCAAATTGAAAAATATTTTTAACCATTCCAATTTTCACATTATTTCCATTAGGCATAGATTTAAGACTTCTATAAACTAAAACGTGAGCATTTAACATATTTTTCAAAACTTTACTAGCCAACACTGGGTCTCTTTTACCTGGCGGAAATTCAGCATTGAAATATCCCTCAGAAACATAAACCATTGGCTCGTTTATAGTACACCAAAACAACACCGAATCACTAAATTTTTTAAATACAAATTCTGAAAAATCAACAAAGTCCATGATGTTCTCTGACTTTTCAAATGCTCCTTTTTCTTCAAACCAAATTGGATTACTAAAATGATGTAGGGTTACAACGGGAATTATATCGTTTTTAATCAAAGCATCAATTTTTTTTTTATAATGATCCATTGCCGAATTATCAAAAAATCCTTTTTTAGGCTCAATTTTTGACCATTCTATCGAAAAGCGATAATGATCAACACCCAATTCCTTCATTAGTTGAATATCTTCTAAATAAAGGTTCCAATGATTTGATGCTAACCCAGATTTATCACCATTATGAATATTTGGAATATTGTTGCTTTTAAAACCATTTTCAAAAACATACCAATTATTATTTACATTACCACCCTCAACTTGATGCGCTGAAGTTGCTGTACCCCATATAAAATTTTCTGGAAAAACAAAAGATTTCGTATCTATTGTACTCCAATTCCATTTAAGTTCAGGATTTTTATAATTAAAATAAATAACAATGGTTAACCATACCCAGAAAATTATGGATAAGCTTATAAAAGATATTTTTTTCATATCATCATTCTAACTTGAAATTTTTGAGAACCAATTTTCAATTATATTTATCGAATCAATAGTTATTCTATGACCAATTTTTAATTCATGAAATTCAATATTTGAATTCATTCCCTCAAAAATTTTTTTAGTTTCATAAGCATTTCTTATTCTTAAAACCAAATCTCTTTTTCCATGTATAATTAATAAATTTAAATTTTTATATCGTGATAAATTATCCTGAAATTCAAAATCTTTAAGCAATCTAGTACTGTGAGCAATAAAACCTTTAAATTTTTCAGGATATTTTGAAAGAATATGTAAAGCCATCATACCACCTTGACTAAAACCACCAATAAATATTTTTGTGGTATCTATATTGTATTCATCTTGTATATGATTAATGGTATCTATAATTAACTTTTCACTTCGTAAAATTTGGGATTTTTTTTCTTTTAAATTTCCATTCCAGTCTATGTCAACATGAAACCATTTGTTATGCAAAAATCCTAAAGAAATTAAAGAAAATTTAAACGGGGCTCTCATTGAAACTATTAATGCATCTTCATCAAAATTTCTTATAAATTTATTAAAATATCTTTCATTATCTCCATAACCATGCATCAAAAATATAACTGGAACTTTCTTATCACTTATAGATTGATTGTTTGTAATAATTTTTAAAGGTGATTGTGAAAATAAGCTCGATATTAAAAAAAATAAAATAAAATATTTCATATATTATTAAAGACCTGCTTGAATTCGTTTAATCATATCATCAATTTCTATTTCTAGAAAATTTAATGGAAGAGCACCATTTGATAAAATTGTATCATGAAATTCTCTTATATCAAAATTCTCACCCAATGATTCTTTTGCTTTGGAGCGAAGTTGAAGTATTTTATCCATTCCAATTTTATATGCAGTTGCTTGTGATGGCATAATTATATGTCTTTCAACCATTTTAATACAATCTGATATATCATTTGGAGTATTTTCCGAATAATACTTAATACCATCTTCTCTTGTCCATTTTTTACTATGAATTCCAGTATCAACTACCAACCTGCAAGATCTCCATAATTCCATTGACAGTCTACCGAAATCAGAATAAGGGTCAGAATAAAAACCTAATTCTTTTGGTAAATACTCAGAATACAATCCCCATCCTTCAATATAAGAAGTATAACCTCCAAATTTTCTAAACTTTGGAATATTTTGAAGTTCTTGAGCAATTGCTATTTGCATGTGGTGACCTGGAATTCCCTCATGATAAGCTAAAGCCTCCATTTCATATTTAGGCATTGCTCTCATTTTATAAAGGTTTGCATAATATGTACCTGGCCTTGATCCATCTGGAGCTGGTCTTTGATAAAAAGCTTTGCCAGCAGATTTTTCTCTAAAATCCTCAACAGCTTTTACAATCATTCTAGCTTTTGGTTTTGTTATAAACAATTCATCTAATCTCAATTCCATCTTATCAATGATGTTTTTTGCCTCAGACATGTAAGCCTGTTCTCCTTCGATAGTTTGGGGATAATAAAATTGATCATTTTCTTTTAATTCATTAAAAAAATCCTTTAATGATCCAGAAAAACCAACATTTCCCATAATCTTAATCATTTCATTATGAATTCTTTTTACTTCTCTTAATCCAATTTGATGAATTTCATCTGCAGTCAAATCCGTTGTAGTTGTACGCTCAAGAATATGCTGATAAAAAACATCACCTTTTTCCCATCTCCAAACTCCATCATCTTCATCATAATTATTTGCTAATTCGCTAATTAGAGATATTAAACTTTCATAAGCTGGTTTTAAAGACTGATTTAAGGCTTCTTTTGCATCTTCAATCAACTTATCCTTTTTTAACTGTTCAATGTCAAGATTATTAATTTTTAATAAAATATCACTGAATAAAGCTGATGAGTCAGAACTAGAAATTGAAAAAGGATATCCGGAAATTATATTCCTAGAATCATTCAAGACATGTTCATAAACAAATTTTTGAGCGACTATTCCAGCTGATTCCTTTTCTCTAATATTAATTTCGAGCTGTTTGAACAATGCTTTAACACCATTTAAGCGACTTATATAGTCAATTGCTTCTTTTTCTGAAGAAACGCTATGCATATTAATTAAAAAAGAAGGAATCTCAGATTGCATGCCAAACATTTGATTAACTGGATATTCATAATACGGAGCCGATCCGAATAACCTATATTTCTGATCTTCAATTTGATCCTTAAGTTCTTTTACATACAATTGATAACTAAGTAATGTAGATTTATCCAAAAGGTCAACACTCACTGAATCTTTTAACCAAACTAAAGATTTTTTGGTTTGACTTAAATCATATTGTTCCTCTTTTGGTGAAATATCATTCCATTTATCATAATCTTTTTTAATTCCAAGGCTTGTTTGCAACTGAGGTTTTCTATTAACAAGGTTATTAAATTCGTTTTCAAAATATTCATTTACTTTTTTTGATTCTTCAATAATATTTTGTTTTAAAATACTTTCATTAGAAAATGAAGTATTTGAACAAGAACTAAAAATTATTATTAAGCTTAAAATTATATTTTTTTTCATTTTAATCCTTTTTATTTGAATTAGTTACAATGAAGTTGGAAAAAATTGAATTTAAAAATTGTAAAAAAAGAAAAAAAATTATTAATGAGATAAAACCAACCGCAAAAACTATTATATCATGAAAACTTTTCTCTTCTAATAAAAAAATTTTATCTAACATTGTGAAAACTATTATGAAAAAAAGAAAAGCAACAACTATTGAGATAAAAATCTTAATGAAATGATGTGAGAACCTCATTTCTTAAATCTACTAATAAAATCCCATGCCATTCTAGATGTATTTACATCAGTTTGAACACCCTGATATAAAACATGACCACCTTCATTAATTGTTACAAGAGAAACCTCCGTTTGATTATCACAATTTTCATATGTTAGGGTAAAATGGTCATTTGACCTCCAAGTTTCTTTAGGATCACCTTCACAATTATTTATTTCTTTCCATGTGTTTAAATTTTCTAAAGCACCAGGAAGATCACTTGGATAGTACAAATCATCCTTTGTGCCAAATAATGTCATAACAGAAACTGGAGAATAATTTTGAGACTCAGGAACCAAAAGATGTAGAGCTATACAAGCAACCGAGGATACAATATCACTTGCCTCAACTGCCATTCTTTGTGCCATAGCACAACCATTTGACAATCCAGTAAAATAAATTCTTTTAGTATCAATATTATATTGATTTGATACTTTTTCGATAAGTTTTCTTAAAAAATCTACGTCATCTATATCATCATCAGAGGCAGGTGGACAACATTCTTCACCACTATTCCATGAACGTGCCAATCCATAAGGCCAAACTAATACAAATCCAAATGTATCAGCTAAAGATTGAAATCCAGAAATATTTTTCTGATCTTCAACAGTGTCACCCCAACCATGAAGATCTAATACCAAAGGATATTTATCATCTAATTTATCAGGAACATGAACATCCCAACACCTATATAAACCATCAATTTGAATACATTCATCACCATATTCAGCAAGGTAATCGTCTTCATAATTTTCATTTGATTCAGAAAGAGTTCCAGAAATTAACCAAGCTTTATTTTCTTTCGTTAGAATAAAACCCATTTCAACTTCACCTTCATTATCAAAAATCAAAAACTCAGCAACATCACCATTCAAATCAACCTCAGATGTATTAAGATTAATTTCAATGCCATCAATCATTCCAGCATTTATTACTATCTTCCAGAACTCTGCAACTTGTTCTTTACCACCAATTTCTTCAGAAAAAAAATCGTTTGAGTAAAATTTAGATATTTCTCTCGGATTTTCAGATAATACTGCTTGCTTCCATTGCATCATAGTACTCATTATAGATTTATTATCATCTAGTTTGTTAGAACAAGCACTAAAAATTATTAGTAGACTTAAAATTATATTTTTTTTCATTTCATTTTTTTTCATTATTTGGAGATTGAAACGTATAAACTTCATGACTTTCAACATCTTTTGCGATTAATTTTGCAAACTCATCACTTTCTCTTCTACGTTTTATTTCTTCCATATCTACATCAAAGTTCATCACCATAGCAGTTTTATCATCTACTTTTCCATATAATATCTTTCCTTCATCAACTCTTTTTTGATTATCATAAGAAGAAAGAAATAATTTTTCCCAAGAGTCAAAATTTGTTTTAATGTGAATTACAAATGCCATATTCATTAGTTATTTCCTTTAATTGTTATAGGTAAACATTTACAAGTTAAATATTAGTAAAATTTATTTTGAAATAGAAAATAATTTAAAATTAGTTAAACATCTCCAAATCCATTCTAAAGGACCATATTTAAATCTTCGTTTCCAAAAAATTGTAAAAGAAATCAATATCATCCATATGAATAAAGTTATAAATAATTGACCAATTCTACTTATATGACCAAAAAAACCTAACCCGTATCCATAGAAAATGAAAGTAGCTATAATTGATTCAAGCAAATAACATGTTAATGCCATTTTACCAATTGATGAGAGATGATCCTGCAATTCATTTAGGACATTAGTTCTTACCCATAATTTGATAAAACCAATATATCCAAAAACTATAAAAGGGGTTGCAATATTATTTGGTATTCGTGAAATAAATTCTAGATAATTCGCATTGCTTTGAAATTGATAAGTAAGTATTAATCCAACTATCGATAGTGGAATTCCAAAACCAAACCCAAAAAAGACCATTTTTTTATAAAAAGAATGACTCTTTGAATTATTTAAGATATTCATTTTGAACATTGCCATACCGATTAGCATCATGCCAAATGCTCTAGAAAGAAAATCAATTGCAAACATGGTCTCTTTTAATATAATAGCTAAATTTTTTATAGGTTTTGAATCATATTTAGATTCCCGATAATTAATTTGATCAAGATATTTTCCTCTAAAAAGATTTAATTCTTTCTGTATTTGCTCCTCAGATGGATTCCATTTTTTTTCGATAGCATTTAATTCTTCAACCTCAAATTCATTTGCAACATTATTATATATAAAATAATTAGTTCCAGAAGGAATAAAATAAATAATAAAACCTAAAATCAATAATGTTCGATTTGATACTTTTTTAAAAAAATATAAAAAATAAGATAGACTTCCGTAGAGGATTAAAATATCCCCTCCCCATATATATGTAAAATGAAGAGTACCAATACAAATCAACCAAAAATTTTTTCTAAAATAAACCCAAATAGGTCTTTTGTAACCTTTTTGTTTTAAACTATTTATATAAAGTAATGTACTGGCGCCAAAAAGTATAGAAAAGATCCCCATAAATTTTTGATCAGCAAAAATATGACTAAAACAGTATACTATATGATTTAAAAGATTAGGTTCATATACAAAAGGACTTAAATATGCAATTTTTGGCATAGAAAAATGCATGATGTTCATTATTAAGATACCTAAAACTGCGAAACCCCTTAAGATATCTATTGAATGAATTCTATCTGATAAAGTATTCTTAATTATCTTTTTCTGAATTTTTTATTATTTTTTTTAGAGTTGGAAAATTTTTTTCTTCTATCTCTATTTCTATTTTTATCTCTATTTTTATTTCTATTTTTATTTCTGCTTCTACTTCTGCCTCTACCCCTATTATCATCTTCAACTAATGGTGTTGAAAGATTAATATCTTGAGAATTTTTATAATAGGATAAATATCTGTTGAATTCTATTGAAACGAAATGCTTGATCAGTTGCTCACGATCTAAAAAATTAAGCTTATCATATATATAAGGTAAAAATGGTTCGATTTGTTTTTCATTAACATCTACCTTCTCAACATTATCTATTAATCTATATAATCTTTTTTTACATATATCTAATCCACTTGGAACTTGTTTTTTTTTGAAAGATATTTTTGAAGCATTTTCTATATTTCTCATCTTTCTTAATTCTCTTCCATGTATAATAACTATGGAAACACCCTTTTTACCTGCTCTACCTGTTCTACCACTTCGATGAACATAAATTTCATTATCATCTGGAAGATTATAGTTTATTACGTGAGTCAGATCATTTACATCTAATCCTCTAGCAGCAACATCAGTTGCAATTAATAATTGAATTTGTTTTTTTCTAAAACGTAACATCACATCATCTCTTTGAGCTTGAGATAAGTCGCCGTGAATTGTATCAGCATTATAATTATCTTGCATCAATTTATTAGCAACATCTTTAGTTTCTGCTCTAGTTCTACAAAAAACAATTCCGTATATATCAGGATTAATATCAGCAATTCTTTTAACTACTTCATATCTGTGTTTTGCATTAACAACATAGAAAATATGTTCAATATTATCTGCACCCTTATTTTTTACTCCTACAGAAATCTCTAATGATTGTTTCATATATTTTTTGGTAACAATCTCAACTTTTTTTGTCATTGTTGCTGAAAAAAGTAATGTTTGTTTAGTCTTATTAGAGGAATCTATAATTGATTCAAGATCATCTTTAAATCCCATAGACATCATTTCATCTGCTTCATCTAGAATAAGATAATTAATTTTATCTAAAATTAGTTTTTTTCTTCTAAGCAGATCTGTAGTTCTACCTGGTGTTCCAATCACAATTTGAGGTTTCTTCTTTAATCCTCTCATTTGAGTGTCAATTCTAGCTCCTCCGTAAATAGGTACAATATTGATTTTTTGAAGATATTTTGAATAATTGATTAAATCTTTTGAAATTTGAATGCAAAGTTCTCTCGTAGGACACAAAACTAATATTTGAACATTCTTATTATTAAAATCAATAGATTGTAATAATGGCAATGCGAATGCAGCAGTTTTACCAGTTCCTGTTTGTGCAGAAGCAATCAAATCTTGTTTTGAAGATAATAAATGAGGAATTACTTTTTGCTGAATTGGAGTAGGAGTTACAAAACCTAATTCATCAATAGCTTTCATAATTTCAGGCTTTAAAGAAAAACTTGAAAAGGAGTTGTTTAGATTGCTTTTTGGTTTATTCATAACAACAATATTAAATGAGTTTTGTATTTTATACTAATTATAATAAAATTAATATTATTGAGAAGTACAAAAGATGAAAAGATCAGATAAAGCAAATCAAATTTCTAAAATACTAGATGACTTATATCCAAAAACTCCAGTACCACTTAATCATACTAGCGATTATACACTATTAGTTAGCGTTATGCTATCTGCTCAAACTACAGATAAAAAAGTAAATCAAGTAACTCCAGCACTTTTTAAAAAGGCAGATACACCAGAAAAAATGTGCAAACTTGAAACATCAACTATACAAAAATTGATCAAAGAGATCGGACTTGCTCCAACTAAAGCAAAAAATCTAAAAAAAATGGCAGAACAATTAGTTGAAAGTGGCGGAATGAAACCAGATTGGGATTTTTTAGAAAGTCTTGCAGGTGTTGGTCATAAAACAGCTAGTGTAGTGATGGCTCAATGGTATAATATACCGGCATTCCCAGTAGATACTCATATTCACAGGCTCGCATCAAGATGGGGACTCTCAAAAGCTAAAAATGTGGAAATGACTGAAAGAGATCTAAAATTATTATGGCCAAAAGAAACTTGGAACAAACGACATCTGCAAATCATTTTTTTTGGAAGAGAATATTGCCCAGCAAGAAATCATGATCTAAAAAAATGTGAAATTTGTTCCTGGGCAGCATCCAAAAAAAGAATCTCAGAAGAGATGGAAAAATAAAGTTCTAATCTTCTTTTGCAGTAATACCTACATAAAGTGAATAAATAGGTAATAGAATCCAGATCACCATAGCAAAAAGTGGTGCATTTAAATAATCTGCGCTTTCAGGATAGTTATTTGGTATATCCACTAATCTAACCTTCAATAGAAGAATATCCATAAACACTAAACATACACCGATTCCAATTAGAATTTTTTTAGAATTTTCAAGATCTACACCTCTACATAAGAACATAACCACACCTATTATAAGTGCCATCGATCCAGCAAGTTGATTGTCAATCCCAATAACAAAAAAAGCTTTTTCGCTTAACCCACTGATTTGTTGAACGCCCATAGGACCTAAAATGAAAAAAACAATGATATGAAATAAGAACCAAACTGATAGTGCTGTAAATACTGCTTTTGGTTTTAACATGTTATACCCCTTTCTAAATAATTAATCAAATATATATCAAGAAAAATATTTTTCATCATGATTTATAAAATTAACGATTTTTTTAATTAAATAATTATTTTTGGGATTGAATCAACTTTTAGTTTAATTTTTAAATATAATTTATGAGGTAA
>CENX01056331.1_pt1 | contig 16662 bp, 10 predicted proteins | sample 361321 | NCBI WGS metagenome assembly CENX01 (sample SAMEA2619678, study PRJEB7988) | marine metagenome | isolation source: saline water (ENVO:00002010), including | reverse complement strand
AATTCTTTATTATCTGAAATTATTTTAATTGAACATATTAATTCGTTCAAACTTATTTTAGAACAAATATGAAAAAAACCTGATGCTTCCATATCAAAAATTTCTTTTTCATTGTAATCATTCACATTTTTTTCAACTGTTCTGACAATAGTTGATATTAAGTTTTCCTTTATTATTTGAGAAGGGTAATAGGTTGCTTTAGAACAATCATCAATAATTTTATTAGCTATTAAGATTGTTCCTAAAGGATAATTTAAATGACCTGCTGTCCCAATATTTAACCAAACTGTATTTAAATGAGAATGTGAAATTTCTGATAAATGCAGACAAGCTTTTTTTATCATTGTATTACCAACTTTTGATACTATTAGCCACTTATTTTCATTCTTATATACTTTGAATGGATAATGATGTAATAATTTAAGTTTATAATATTCAATCAATGGTTTTGCTTCATTTTGAAGAGCAACTACAAAATTTATTTGAGGTTTCAATTTATTAATTTCAATCTATTTAAATAATTTTGGGCTTCATCCATCTTACCTCTTTTTAAAGCGCCATCAGTATAAATTTTCGTTTTATGGTTTAGCATTTTCTTAGCGATTTTTAAATTTTCAAAAGATAATTTTCCAACATCTATTAATTTATATAAAGCTTCAATTCTAAATCTATCCATTCCCCAATATTTTGTTGATAATTGATCAGAATGCCCTCCATATTTAGTTATTAATTTATCCTGAAGATATAAAAATTTATATTTAGAAGATATTCGCAACCACAATTCGTAATCTTCGCATACTGGAAAATTTTCATCAAAAATTCCACAATTTTTAAAAACTGAATTATGAATAATTATACTTGATGGAGAGACACAACACAAAGAAAGACATTTATCAAAGATCCATCCACCATATTTCTGATGTTTATTTTTTTGATTTAAATGTTTTCCATTCTTAATCCATTTTTCATTTGTATGACAAATAAAATATGATGGATTTTTTTTTAATTCTTTTATTTGGAGTTCTAATTTTTTCGGGTGCCACTCATCATCAGAATCTAAAAAAGCTATCCATTCAGATTGAGTTGTGTTTATACCCAAATTTCTTGCAGAGCTTACACCTTTATTATTCTGATGCAAATAAATAATGTTTTGATAATTGCTATTAATTAAATCATTTGTATTATCAATTGACCCATCATCGACTACAATTAATTTAAAGTCATTGTAAGTTTGATTTAAAACAGAATTTATAGATCGAGTTAAAAATGAACTTCTGTTAAAAGTTGGTATAATTACTGATATAAAAGTATTAATCAACCTTGTTAATATATTTATTTAAAAATTTTAAAGTAGTATCAATATTTATTCTTTCCTGTTTCATACTATCCCTACTTCTAATAGTAACACAATTATCTTTTAATGTATCTGGGTCTATAGTTATTCCATATGGAGTTCCTGCTTCATCTTGTCTTCTATATCTTTTACCAATTGAACCTGAACTATCATAAAATGTTGAAAAATGCTGTGACAAGTTCTTTGTTAATTTATTTGCAATATCTGGTAATTCATTTTTATTAATTAAAGGAAAAATTGCAACTTTTATTGGTGCTAGTTTTGGTTGAAGTTTTAGAAGAACTCTTTTTTCTCCATTAACCTCCTCTTCATGGTATGCATCAGATAAAACAGTTAAGACAGTTCTGTCAACACCAGATGAACATTCTACAACTGCAGGAGTAATATGCTGATTTTCAGTTGAATCAAACCATGTTAATTTTTTTCCACTATGCTTCGTATGTTGTTGTAAATCAAAGATTCCTCTATCAGCAATACCCTCTAATTCTGACCATCCAAAAGGAAAATTATATTCAACATCATAACAAGCAGCTGCATAATGAGCCAATTCATCTTTTTCATGTGGCCTTAAACGTAATTTTTTTTCATTTATTCCTAAAGTTTTGTACCATTCAAATCTTAAATTAGTCCAATATTCCAACCATTTTGTAGTTTCTTGAGGTTTAACAAAAAACTCCATTTCCATTTGTTCAAATTCTCGAGAACGAAAAAGAAAATTACCAGTTGTAATTTCATTTCTAAAAGCTTTTCCAATTTGAGCTATACCAAAAGGAGGTTTCATTCTTGAAGAATTAATAACATTTAAAAAATTAACAAAAATTCCTTGAGCAGTTTCAGGACGAAGATAAACAACGGATGAAGATTGTTCTGATGGTCCATATTGAGTTTTTAACATTAAATTAAATTGTGTTGGTTCAGTCCAATCTTTAATTCCACATTTAGGACAATTTTTATTTAAGTCGATATGATCTTCTCTAAACCTTGCATTACATTTTTTACAATCAATTAATGGGTCATGAAATTCATTTATATGCCCTGACGCTTCCCATACTTTGGAGTTCATAAAAATTGCAGCATCCATTCCAACAATATCATTTCGGGAAGTCACCATGTCTTTCCACCATAAGGATTTAATATTTTTTTTTAGCTCAATCCCTAAAGGTCCATAATCATTTGTAGCTTCTAAACCCCCATAAATATCAGAACTTGGGAATATAAAACCTCTTCTTTTACATAAAGAGACTAATTTTTCCATTGAATTTTTAATCATAGATTTTTCTGCTTTTTATTCCATTTCTTTTAATTCTTTTTCTATCAAATCATTATTTTTAACGTTTTTATAATCTAAAAAGTTTATATTCGAAGAAATTTTAGTTCTTACGATTATATAATTATAAAGGATTATGCAACCGAGAATCAATATTAATATAGGAGCAATCCAAGCCATTAAATTAAATCCCCTTGCAATCGGAACTGCTAAAATTCTTTCTCCATAAATATTAACAAAATGATCTAAAATTTCTTTTTTACTCATATTTTTGTTTACAAGTTCTTTAATGCTTTTTTCCATATTTGGATTCCCATGGTCCGCAACAGTGCCTGTCCAACAACATGGTGCCATTAAAGATTTTTCTAAATCTGAAACAAGAGGATCATTGCCTAAAACAAAATTAAAAAAAAATATTAGGAGAACTATTTTATTCATTTTTTCTTTTTCTTTAATTTCTTTTTTGGAGATTTAATTTTTTTATCTATTAAAATAATAGATTCATCCAAAGATATAGTTTCTTTATCAAAATTTTTAGGGATTGAAACATTAATTTTTCCATCGGTTAAATAAGGACCATATCTTCCCTCTTTTACAATAATCGTTTTATTTGATTTGGGATGTGTTCCAATTGTTCTAATCTCTTTTGATGAACTTGTTTTTTTTGAAATTAAATCTAAGGCTTCTTCAAATGTAATAGTCAATGGTGATAAATTAGCTGGAATACTTGCATTTATACCTCTACCAGCTGATACATATGGTCCAAATCTACCATAATCTGATTTTATATCTTCGTTTGATTCAGGATGTTTACCCAAAACTTTTGGCAAAGAGAAAAGTTTCAAAGCATATTCTAAATCCACATCTGAAATTGGAAATCCTTTGGGAATACTTTTTCTAATTTTTGATTCAGATTTTTCGAGATACGGTCCATATGGTCCAACTTTTAAGTAAATTATCTCTCCATCAGAATCTTTTCCAATTTCTTTATTCTCATTCAATTCATTGTTAAGAATTTCATCTGCTTTGTTGATGTTTAAATCTCCAAGATAAATTTCAAATGGAACAGATTTTCTTAAATCACCTTTTTGTAAAAAAGGACCAAATTGACCAACTCTCAATTCAATTTTATTTTTTTCATCATAGTTTATATTTACAGTACATGCTTTAGCTATATCCACTTTATCATCTAACATTTTAGAAAGTCCTATTTGGGAAGTTGATCCAAAATAAAAATCTTTCATAAATGGAATTGACTTTATCTCACCCCTTGATATTGCATCAAGATTGTCTTCCATTTTAGCTGTAAACTGAGAGTCAACTAGGCTGTTAAAATGATTCTCTAAAAGTTGAGTTACAGCAATTCCTAAAAATGTTGGAGTCAATTTTCCTTTATTTCTATCGACATAAGTCCTATAAACAATATTATCAATTATATTTGCAAATGTAGAAGGTCTGCCAATTCCTTTTGATTCAAGCTCTTTGACTAAAGATGCTTCAGTAAATCTTGCAGGAGGTTTTGTATCATGTTTTTCTAAATTAATTTTATTTATCTTTAGTTTTTCACCCTCTATCAAGTTCGGTAAATTGTTTTCTTCATTAGCTTTAGATTCATCCAAACTCTCAATATATGCTGCCATATACCCCTTGAAGATAATTACTTGTCCCGTAGATTTAAAATATAGATTGTCATTTTTAATAACTACGCTTGTTTGGTTTAAAATAGCTGGTTTCATTTGAGAAGCAATAGTCCGCTTTTTAACTAATTCAAATAATTTTGCTGCATCAGCATCAATTTTATTTTTCACATCATTTACATTTGAAAATTTAACTCCTGCTGGCCTAATTGCTTCATGTGCTTCTTGAGCATTTTTTACTTTAGTTACATAAATATTTGGTTTTTCAGGTAAAAAATCTTTTCCAAATTTTTTTAAAATTTCAGATCTTGATCCTTTAAGTCCCTCATCAGATAAATTTGTTGAATCTGTTCTCATATATGTAATAAAACCTTGCTCGTATAATTTTTGAGCAACTCTCATTGTATTTCTTGCAGAAAACTTTAATTTTCTAGCGGCCTCCTGTTGAAGAGTGGAAGTAGTAAAAGGAGGTTTGGGATTAGAATTCCTTTGTTTTTCAATAACATTATCAACAATCCAATTATTATTTTTTGTTTTTTCTATTAGATTTTTAGCTTCATTTTCAGTGATCAAAATCACTTTATTATTAATTAATTCACCTGTATTATCATTAAAGTCTTTGCTTTGAGCTATTTTAGTTTTATCAATTTGAAATAACGTTGAATTAAATGTTAATGTATTCTTCTCAAATTCTGCTTTTAAATCATAATATGTAGCTGATTTAAAAGATTGTCTTAATCTCTCTCTTTCAACCATAATTCTTAATGCAGCAGATTGTACTCTACCAGCTGATAGAGAAACATCAACAAATTTCATATTTTTTCTTAAAGTACTCCATAAAACTCTTGATACTTTATATCCAACTAATCTATCAATTATTCTTCTAGTTTGTCTTGCTTCAACCAAATCAAAATTTATTGATTCTGGTTTTTTCATTTCTTTAATTATTCCATCTTTTGTGATTTCTGTAAATCTTACTCTAAAAATTTTTGATTCATCGATTTCTTGTGCAATGTGTGCTGCAATTGCTTCTCCCTCGCGATCAGGATCGGTTGCTATTATAATTTTTTCATATTCTTTAGTGAATTTTTTTAATTCTTTAAAAAAATCTTTTTTATCAGGAAGTTTTACCTCATTAATGGAGAAATCTTTATCTATGTCTACACCAAGTTCTTTTTTTGGAAGATCTTTAATATGACCATTGCATGCAATAGCTATATAACTATTACCTAAATAATTCTGAATAGTTTTTGCTTTTGAAGGTGATTCAACTATTATAACGGATTGTTTCGACATTTTTAAATTTTACTTTATTATTGCTAAGATTAACGTTACTAATATTATTGAAAAAAAAATAAAAATAAAAAAATTACTTTTTAAAATAATTATTGATTTCATCAAAATCAATTTCAACTTGTTTGCTTGAATTTAAATCTTTTATTTGAACTTTATTATTTTCCATTTCATGACTTCCTATAATGATAACATGAGAAACTTTATTTTTATTAGCCTCTCTCATTTGAGCTTTTATACTTCTACGCAATGTATCAAAATAAACGATTAAACCTGATTTTCTTAATTCTAAAATTTTACTTAATATTTTATGATTAAAAATATCTTCAAAACATATTATTTGAATAGCAAGTGATGAAGTTTTTTGCGAAATTTCTTTTTTAGACAAAGCAATTAAAATTCTATCAATTCCAGCAGCAAATCCAACTGCTGGAGTAGGTTTTCCACCTAATTTTTCTACTAATGAATCATATCTTCCACCACCACATATTGCACTTTGAGATCCAACATCAGAACTAATAATTTCAAATGTTGTCCTAGAATAATAATCTAAACCTCTAACAAGTTTAGGATCTCTTGAAAATTTTATATTACAACTTTTCATTGTAGATAAGATAAAATTAAAATGTTCTTTATCATTTTTAGACAAGTAATCAAAAATATCAGGAGCATTTTTTAAAATTTCTATTTCCTCAGGTATTTTAGAATCTAAAATTCGAAGGGGATTTGTTTGTAATCTTTTTTTACTTGTTTCTGATAGCTTTTTTTTATGTGGTTCAAAAAAATTAATCAAATCTTTTTTATAATTTTCTCTTGATTCAATAGAACCTACACTATTAATTAAAATATTAATATTATCTAATCCTAAATCCTTAAAAATATTTAAAACTAAAAAAATTATTTCTATATCTTGCTCTGGGTTTTTTGATCCAATTGCCTCAGCACCGAATTGACTAAATTCTCGTAATCTTCCTGCTTGAGGTCTTTCTTGTCTATATAGAGAATCAATATAATATAATTTATTTAAACTTCCGTAATGCCTTTCCATATTATGTTGAATATATGCTCGCATTACTGGAGCAGTTAATTCAGGCCTTAATGTTAAATCATTTTCACTCTGATCTTTAAAAGAATACATTTGTTTTGACACAATATCACTTTCTTCACCAACACTTCTTTTAAATAATTGTGTTTTTTCAAAAACAGGAGTTCTAATTTGACCAAATCCCCAATTCTCCATCGTTTGATGAACTTTATTTTCAATAAATTTCCACTTTATTGAATCAATAGGCAAAATATCTTTAGTTCCCTTTATAGAATAAATATTGTTTTTCATATATTAAAAGTTATGTATATAATTTAAAAAAACTAAGGTAAACCAGGACCAGTCCATCTTCCACCTCTTTGTTCTAACTTAATATCTCTTAAAGTTGGTGCCTTAACATTAATTCGAAAATAAAAACCTTTACCATATCCCGTTGGTGTCCAAGTAAAATTCATTTCCCAACAATGAAGTGTTTTATAAATATTAATATCCTGACTAACTAAATCTTTTTCTATCAAGTTTAACCTTGCATTATATCTTACTTGCCACCCCCCACCAAACCGAAATGAAAGATTTGAATTCGCCCAAAAAGTATTTCGAGGATTTATTGGATCAACCCTGTTAGTGGAATATCTTAAAGATACATTTAAATTCCAATTTTCACCTTTTGAAAAATTTGATCTTTTTTTATTTATTTTTTCAATTCCACCATCCATCAAATCAACAAAATCATTTGAATCAACTATAACTGTATCTTTTTCAACATTTTTTTTTCTAATTCCAAATATATTTCCAGAAAATTTAAATCCTGTAGCAGCATTCATAGTAAGTAATCTTGGTATGGGTATTCCCAATTCTGTTTTATTAATTTCATCATATCTAATAGATTTATCATTTATTGTTTCTATTTTGTAAAAATCATGCGTCATAGAAATATCTAAGTTCATTTTTTTTAACCATCCAGATCTAAATGAAGATCTAATTTGAGATAATTTAAATTGCTCAGCTGCAAAATTATAACTTGTATTTATATTCCAAGTAAGCAAATTATCTATTTTACGCTCCTCCTCACCTTCTTTAATTTTTGCTTGAAAAAGGTTTTTAATTGAAATATTCATATTCTTTTGTTCAGTACTTGGTGTAGAACCAATTTGACTACCTTGAAAAGGATCAAACAATTCACTATTTCCATTTGATGAATATATTTTTTTCATATATCCAAAAGAATTATTAGTGAAGTCTGGTCTATATGAGAAACCTATTGATGGTGTAATTGTATGTCTAAGACTTTTCAGAGCACCTATATTAACAGGAATCAAACCATATATTTTAGTATTTGTACTGAGAGATAAAGATCCAACATGCCTTGTTTTAAATTCATTAATAGTTCTTTTATTTAATATTTCACCATTAGAATCTATGGAATCTGCTTCAAAATACTGGGTTATCCACTCTTCTCTAAAATTTATTCTTGGTCTTAAAGAAATATATTTTAAAATTTTTGAAGTACCTGATAATGAAAAATTATGAATCCAACTATTTTTAAAATCATTTTCTTTTTCACCCCAACCATATGTTGAATCATTGATAGCATATGATTTATAAAATCCTGAACCATTATTTTTAAAATTACTGTTGTATGAGAAGTATAATGGAGAATTAAATAATTTTGATTGACCTTTTCTAAAATTCAAAGTTGGAAAAACATTTCTATTTTCTTGAAGTTTTCTATTTGCAGTTAGAGGTTGATCATAATAAATAGAGGAAGTATCAATTTTACTTTTAATCATTAAATTTGTATTTTGAGAAATATTTGATGAAAAACTAATATTGGATTTTGGCCACCGTTTTGAATAAGTAGCATTTGATACCGCACTTTGGTTTAATCTAGTATCTCTTTGAATACCGAGTTTTTGGTTAAATTGACTATCAGAATAATAACTACCATTAATATTTAAAGACTGATTTTTTCTTAAAATTTGAGAATGAGTCCAATTTGTTGACCATCTTACTGAGCCAGGATCCGAAAAAAAATTTCCTATATCATTATTCAAAACTGTTCTATTATATTTAAAATTAAAATTCCCATTGTAGGAATATCTTTTAAAATATCTATTTGAGTTTTCAAACACCACTCCTTTTTTATCATAAAAATTTAAAGTAAATCGACTATTTAAATATTCATTTACTGCCCAAAAATATCCCAAACCCCTTAAAAATCTTCCTTGATATGAACTTTGACCATAAGCAGGCATTATCCACCCAGAATGTCTTTTACCACCTTGATCAGGTAAAATTGCAAAAGGAATTCCAAAAACAGGGATTCCAAAAATATGAAGAATAAGAGGCCTTGCAACAATTAATTCATTCAAAATTACTTTCATATGTTTACTTCCAAAATGAAAATGAGGATGATCAATGTTTTCACATGTTGTATAAATACCATTTTTCATTAAAAGAATATTATCCTCTCTATTTCTTATTTCTGCTCCTTTGTAATAACCTTGATCCATTTTAGTTCTTCCTTGATTAACTTTTCCTTGTCCTGTTGAAAGATTATATGTTAATGAATCAGCGATTAGAGGATCTCTTCCTTTCTCAATAAACTTTGGTCTGTTTTCTTCATTTTTATCCTTTCCTGAAGATGCTGTCATAATATTATCTTTCCACATTACTTTTACAAATCCACTTTCCAGAGTTGTTTCTCCATAATCGATTATTACACTATTATTCATATTTGTAGTCTGATTTGGAATGTTATACTTTATAGAATCTGCACTATAAATGATATTATTAGTTATTTTATTTAAACTTAAATCTGGTTCATACTCTCCTCTAGCTCCACCCATAACATTAATTATTGACAACTGAGTTTTATCAAGCGAATCAGATTTAAAATTCAAACTGATAGTATCTCCGCTAGCAATATTTTTCCCTTGAAAAATAGAATCTTCAAATAAATGTGTTAATGTTATTGCCATTCCTTGAAGACGAACAGAGTCAATTTCTCCATTCTTTAAATATGCTTCTAACGAATTTCCTGACATATCATCAATAAAATCTTTATTTTCAACATTTAAACTATCATTTAAACTCATTTTTCCTTTCTTTTTATAAATAACGTGAGCATTATTATTTATAAACAAACGATTAATTTCATCATTTTCATAGTATAATTCTATATTCTCACCTTCCAAAATTTGTCCATTTTGTGTTAATGAAGGCTCAATTGATAAAATTGATTTTTTTTCTAATGCATCATACGTAGACACCCCACAAATCGCAGTTCCATTATCATTTATAATTTTAACATTTCCCTCAGCCTGATAACTTGCATTATCATTAAGCTCTTTTAAATAAGTAATTTTATTTGCAAAAATTGTTTGTTTATCTTGCTGAAATTCAACTTTTCCAAAAGCAATACCACTATCAGATTCGCTATAAAAAATAAGGTAATCACTCTCAAGCTTATATTTTTTTTCATCAAATGTTACTGAACCATATGCAGAAAAAATGTTGTTTTTAGACTCTACTTTAATTGAATCAGATTTGAAAATTTTTTCTTTATCAACAATAGATACATTTCCAACAAAAATTCCAATTCCATTTTTATCTGTATAATATGCTTCATCAGAATTTATAATTGCTTCCCCTTTTTTAAATTTTACATCACCTTTTAAATATTGAACAGGTTGATTGTTTTCGTTCATTATATTCTCAAGTATATCAGCTCTTAGAAGCTTTAATCTATCATCAGATTGAGAAATCAGTAATTGAATTAAAAAAAGTAAGGTAATTATTAGTGAACGCATAATAGTTTAATTTAGGTAGCTAATTAAGCAAAAACAAAGTTGTGAAAAAGTTTTTAATTTTTATAAAAAACCTGTAGTATTCTTATCTAAAATTAATAAGTTTTAAACAAAGGAGTAATTACATTGAAAAAAATTTTTTTAATAGTTTTTATTTTGTTAATCGCATGCAGTCAAAAATCAGGAGAATTTATGGAAAATAAATCAGGTTTGAAATATCAAGATAATGTTTTAGGTGATGGTACATCTCCGCAAAAAGGTCAAAGAATCTCAGTTCATTATACTGGTTGGCTTTATGATGAAAACAGCCAAGATAATAAAGGAATTAAATTTGATAGTTCAGTTGATAAAGGTCGACCATTTGGGTTTGTTTTGGGAGTAGGTTCTGTTATAGAAGGCTGGGATGAAGGTGTTTTGTCAATGCGAGTTGGAGGTAAACGAACATTAATCATTCCTCCAAATTTAGGTTATGGTTCATCTGGAATTGGTCCAATCCCTCCAAATGCTACCCTATTATTTGAAGTGGAATTACTAGAAATTTATTAAACTAGGTCTCCCCTTTTTAATTTCAACGATTTTTGATGAAAAAAATTCTGATTCATGCTGATTATGAGTAACCATCATAATAGTTTGATTTTTTTCTAAAAATATTTTTTTCATTTCATCTTGTAATTCTTTCTTAAGGACTTCATCTAAAGCATTAAATGGCTCATCAAGAAGCAATAATTCTGGTGAAGTTGCTAAAGATCGTGCTATTGCAACTCTTTGTTGTTCTCCACCAGATAGTTGATGAGGATATTTCTTTTCTAATTTTTTTAGTCTAAATAATTTTATTAGATCTTCTTGAATTGTATTTCTATTAGGATGATTTCTAATTCCAAATATTATATTTTTTTTAATATTTAAATGAGGAAATAAATTTTTATCTTGAAAAACAAGCCCAATATTTCTTTTTTCTATTGGAACAAAATTATTTTTATCAGATACAATTATATTATTTATTTTAATTATTCCTTTAGATTGTTTTTCAAAACCCGCAATCAACCTTAATAATGTTGACTTTCCAGATCCTGATGGACCATGAATAGAAATTATTTCACCTTCTTTAATTATTAAATTAAAATTTTTTAATATTAAGTTTTCTTTTTCGTAATTAAAATCTAAATCAGAAATTTCTAGTATTGAACTTACACTCATTTATTTACCTTTGAATTTTGAATCATTTTTGACAAAAATATAATTGGAATTAAACCAACTATTACAATTGCAATAGCTGGTGTTGCAGCTTGATACATGCGTTCTTCAGCTGCGTAAATGTAAGTTGAAACAGCTAATGTGTCAAAATTAAAGGGTCTTAAAATCAAAGTTGCTGGTAATTCTTTCACAACTTCCGTAAACACTAAAAGAAAGCTTGTTAAAAAACTTGTTTTTAATAGAGGGAAATGAATTCTTCTTAATAAGTTCCATCCATTAGACTTTAAAATTTTAGCTGAATCATCAATTCCAGTACTTATATTACTAAAACCGGACTCAAATGAAGAATTTGCTAACGCATATGATTTAATTAAATAAGCTATTAATAAACCAAAAATGCTTCCAGTTAAAATAAAATTGCTAAAAGAATAATCAATAATTGAAAAAAACTTTAATATTCCAATGGCTAAAATTAAACCTGGTAATGCATATCCAATCGAAAAAAATGAATTTAAATAAACTATAAATTTTGTTTTTTTTAATCTTAAAGAAAAATTTATTAATAATGCTATAAATGAACAAATCAATCCTGCAATTAATGAAATAAAAATAGTATTAAAAGCAATTTGCAAGAATTTTTTATCAAAAAAAGATAAATTATAATTAATTGCCCAAAAAATTAATTGAATCATAGGTAAAATAAATCCTATAAATATTGGAAAGAAACAACATAAAAATGCTAAAAAACCTTTAAATCCAAAAAGTTTCTTAAACATAGATGAATTCAATGATGAATTAGGTTTAGAATAAATTTGATTACCTCTTGAATATTTCTCAAAGAAAATAAATAAAACTATAAACAATAATAATATTGAAGATAATTGCATAGCAGTATTTAAATCATACATTCCATACCATGTTCTAAAAATACCCGTTGTAAATGTTGCTACTGAAAAATGTTCGACTGCTCCAAAATCGGATAAAGACTCCATGATTACAAGTGATAAACCAGCAATTATTGCAGGTCTAATTAAAGGAATTGACAATTTGTAAAAAACTTGGAATTTACTTAAGCCAAGAGTTCTTCCTGCCTCAATAAAAGATATTGATTGATTTAAAAAAGCTGTTCTCGAAATAATATACATATAAGGATAAAGCGTGAACGAAAATACAATAATTGCTCCATAGATATTTCGAATATTTGGAAATAAAATAAAATTTGAATCAACTAAAAAAATATTTCTTAAAAGAATATTGATAGTTCCATTTAAATCAAATAGCCCAGTAAAAGTATATGCTAGTATATATGGAGGAATTGAAAGAGGAAGAATTAAAATTGATTCTAAAATATTTTTTCCATAGAAATTATAATTCGATACTATCCAAGCAGTACCAGTTCCTATTAGCAGAGTTAAAAACGAAATTCCTAAGATTAAATATATTGAGTTTAAAATATATTCTAATAAAACATAATTATATAAATGTTCCCAATTATCATTAAAATTGGAAAATAAACTAGTAAAAACAATAATGACGGGAGTTAAAAATAGCATTAAAGTAAATACAGGTAAAATATTCCAAAAAGAAATTGTTTGTTTTTTAAATACCTTCATAATGGTATTTATAAATTAACGATTTATTTCCAACCAACCCTATCCATTAATTTTATTGCCTCTGGATTGAGTTCACCATAGTCTGCAACTGATATTCTATCTTCCTTAAAATCGGTACCAAAGTTTTTAATTAATGGGTGAGGATCAATATTTTCTAAAATAGGATATTCATATGAATTATTTACAATATTTTTTTGCATTTCTTCAGATAATAAAAACTCTAAAAACTTAATTGCATTTTTAGAATTTGGTGAGCTTTTTAATATTCCAGCTCCACTAATATTTATATGAGCACCTCTATTATTCTGATTTGGAAAATGAATACTTACTTTTTTTGCTGCTTCTAATTGCTCACTTCCCTTTGTACCTGATAACATCAATCCAATATAATAACTATTTGCAATTGCTAAGTCAGCCTCTTCATTTGCAATAGCCATAATTTGTGATCTATCATTACCTTGTGGTTTTCGAGCAAAATTCGATATTAATCCCTTTCCCCAAATTTCTGTATTTTCAATTCCATTATTTGAAATTAAAGAAGCAACTAAAGATTGATTATACATATTATTAGAACTTCTAATTACAATTCTTCCTTTCCATTTTGGATTAGAAAGATCTTCATAGGATAAATTCTTTATCTCATCTTTCGATATTTTTTTTGGATTATAAAAGATAACTCTTGCTCTTTTTGCAATTGCTATCCATTCATTATTTGGTCCTCTTAAATTTTCAGGTACAATAGAATTTATTTTATTTGAAGAAATAGATTGAAAAAAACCTTCAGATTGTACTTTCCATAAATTGCCAGCATCAATAGTAAAATAAATATCAGCTGGAGAGTTTTCTCCTTCTGCTTTAATTCTTTCAATCAAAGCAGCTCCTTTCCCTGAAATTACATTTACTTGAATGCCTGTTTTTTCCGTAAAAAGAGCATAAAGTTCATCATCTGAGTCATAATGTCTAGAAGTATAAATATTCACCTCACTACCATTTTGACTACAACCAATAAGTAATAAAAAAACTATCAATGTTATTTTAATTTTTTTCATCAAATAAATCCTTTTTAAAAACCATATATTTAAGATGTGAAATATTAGTTTTATAATTTTATAAAAACAATAAATAAATAAGACTAAATTAGTCTTATTATTTTATTTTAAGAATATATTCTTTAAATTTTACTATGAAATTTTTAATTATACTGTTACTTACAATTAACTTCATTTTTTCTCAAGAAAATCACTTTATTAAAAATATGAGGCAATTGATTTTTGAAGGAAAAAGATCTGGTGAGGGTTATTTTGATCTATCTGGTGATTTGCTTTCATTTCAAAGTGAAAGAGATGATGATAATCCTTTTTTTCAAATTTATCTATTAAATTTTAAAAATGGAGATATAACAAAAATTTCTCCTGGAATTGGCAAAAGTACTTGTTCTTGGATTCATCCAAATAAAAATAAAGTCCTTTTCGCTTCTACTCACCTTGATTCCAATGCATTACTAAAACAAAATCAAGAGTTAGAATTTAGAAAATCAGGAAAATCAAGAAGATACTCTTGGGATTATGATGAACATTATGAACTTTTTTTATATGATTTAAATACAAAAAAATATGAGCAAATAACTAATTCTGTTGGTTATGATGCAGAAGGAGCTGTTTCACCAGATGGAGACTGGGTAGTATTTAGTTCCAACCGATCAGGTTATAACGAAGAAATGTCAGATTTTGATAGAAAACTATTTGAAAAAGACAAATCTTTCAAGATGGACATTTATAAAAAAAATATCAATAATGGTGAAATTATAAGATTAACAGATGTAGATGGTTATGATGGTGGTCCATTTTTTAGTTCTGATGGTAAAAAAATTACATGGAGAAGATTTTCAAAAGATGGTACAACAGCAGAAATATATGTTATGGACAGCGATGGTAAAAATACAAAGAAAATTACAAATTTAAACGCAATGTCATGGGCTCCTTTTTATCATCCATCTGGTGAATATATTATCTTTTCAACAAATATACATGGTTTTGATAATTTTGAACTATACATATCCAGTACAAGTAATAGTAATACATTACGTATAACAGATACAAAAGGATTTGATAGTTTACCAACGTTCTCTCCTGATGGTAAAAAAATATCATGGACAACTCAAAGAACTTCAAACAAAAAATCTCAAATTTTCATTGCAGATTGGAATCATGAATATGCATTAAAAAGATTAAATGAAAATGAAGATGAAAAAGACCTTTCTATTTCAGAAGCAATAAGTGAAAATGAGCTAAAATCTCATATCGAGATTTTATCATCACCCGATTTTGAAGGAAGAATGACTGGAACTTTAGGAGAAAAGAAAACAATAGAATATATTGCAAAAGAATTTGAAAAATTGAATTTAAAAAAATATTCAAATAATTCTTATTTTGAAGAATTTTCTTTCACATCAGGAATAAAAATTGGTAATGATAGTAAACTAATTATTAATTCTAAAAAAAATAATAAGTTAAATAAAAATTGGAGTCCTCTTACCTGGTCTTCTTCAGGTACTTTCTCTTCAAGTGAAATTATTTGGGCAGGCTATGGAATTCAAGCACCTAAAAAAAGTGGATTTGAAGAATATGATTCTTTTGTTCATCTTGACGTTAAAGACAAATGGGTAATGGTTTTAAGATACTTGCCTGAGAATATTTCTGATGACCTTAGACAACATTTAGCAAGATATAGTAGTCTTAGATATAAGGCTATGATTATTAGAGATATGGGTGCTAAGGGAATGATCGTAGTGAGTGGTCCAAATTCAAAAGTGAAAAATGAATTAATTACTCCCTCACTTGATGCATCAAACAGCAAATCATCACTTGCTGTAATTTCAATTACTGACAAATTAGCTGATTATATTTTATCTTTTTCTAGTCTAGAAAAATCCTTGAAAAAATTACAAACAAATTTGGACTTAGGAAAACAACAAATGGGATTTTCTATTCCAATCAATATCAGTAGCGAGATTGAAATTATAAAGGAAACAAAAAAAGGTTTTAATGTTATTGGAACATTAACAAATGATAATATTCCAAAAAATAAACCAAAAATCATTATTGGAGGACATCTAGATCACTTAGGAATTGGTAAAACATCAGCTTCGTTATCAAAAAATGAAAATAAAGATATAATTCATTATGGAGCTGATGATAATGCTTCTGGGATTGCTTCATTAATTGAAATTTCAGAATGGTTTAGTGAAAAAGTTAAAGATAACACAATTGATTTAAAAAGGGAGGTTGTTTTTGCTGCTTGGTCAGGAGAAGAGTTGGGATTATTAGGTTCTTCAAATCATCTAAAAAATATTGAGAGTGATAATAATTCTAATTTATCAAATCATTATGCTTCCTACATAAATATGGATATGATAGGAAGATATCGAGAGGGACTTGTAATCAATGGTAT
>CENX01076518.1_pt1 | contig 16692 bp, 16 predicted proteins | sample 361321 | NCBI WGS metagenome assembly CENX01 (sample SAMEA2619678, study PRJEB7988) | marine metagenome | isolation source: saline water (ENVO:00002010), including | reverse complement strand
AACGAACTCGATTTGTGGGTTGAACAACATTCATATCCGGATATGATTATTCTTGGAGGAGCGAGTGGGGTAGATTTTCTAGCTGAAAGATGGGCGGATAACCATTGTATTCCTCTCGCGATTTATACTGAAGCATGGCAAAGCCCAAGACCAAAATCAGAAGTTGATAGTGGAAGGCCTGAAGCAGTAGCTACTTTAGCAGATGAAATGCTGAAAAATGCAACACACATGCTAGCTTTTCCCGGACCTGATTCGGTATGGACAAAGCGAATGATAGATATTGCAACGGAACAAAACATTCCTGTAATTCGAGTCGACTTACCGGCAAGTGGATTATAATCAGTAAACATCACGTAAGTAACGCTTTTGTTCCTTCATCATGGTTTTCTCTATGAAGTGCGTGGCATCTTCTTGTGACATTCCGCCATGCTCAACAGCAATCTCAATCAAGGCACGATGAACATCTTTTGCCATGTAGGTCTTATCACCGCAGATATAGAAGTAAGCCCCGTTTTCAAACCATTCCCAGACTTTCGCTCCATGCTCCTTCAAACGGTGTTGAACGTAAATCTTCTCTTCTTGATCCCTCGACCATGCTGTAGTAAATTGATACAAGTGTCCTTGGTCAATCCATGATTCAATTTCATCTTTGTAGTAAAACTCGGTTTTTGCTGATTGGTCTCCAAAAAATAGCCAATTCTTACCAGTACCGCCATCAAAAATTCGCTGTTCCATAAATGCTCTAAAAGGGGCAATTCCAGTACCTGGCCCTACCATGATGATATCAGTTGATTTATCTTCAGGCAAGACAAAAGATTTGGTAGGAGACATGAACACCCCTACTTTCTTATCAGAAGTTCCAATTTCATCGGCCATAAATTGAGTACATAACCCACCTCTATTCCTTCCATGATAACTAAATCTAACAATACCTACTGTCAACTCGACAAAACCAGGGTGTGCATCATGAGAAGATGCGATTGAGTAAAGTCTAGGTTTGAGTCTAGAAATAAGTTCAAAGAATTCTTCTGGAGAATATTTGACATTGAACTCGCGCATGATATCAACATAATCTCTAGTCCAGAGATAATCTTCAATTGCTTTTTCATCGCCCAATATTGCTGAAACTTTTTCTGTCGGATCATCTGAAGGAACATTTTGAGCAAGCCCTGGAGGCATTTGTTGATCAGAAGATAAATTCCAATTATTTTGACCTCGAATTCGCGAAACTATCTTAACTGAAATTTTCATGCCCGATGAAACTACTTTTTCAGATAGAGATTGAACGAATTTCTTGCCTGCCATATGAACTTCGAAATCTTTCTTTAATGCATCATAAAGAGTCTTCTCACCATTGTGGGTTGTGACTATTTGTTCAGGGTCCCATCCTTGAAGTTGAATTATATCTTCGACTACATGAGATGGATTTTCAGAAAGAACACCTAGAGCATCTCCTACTTTATATTCCAAACCGGAATCACCTAATTCAAAGACGATATGTCTTGTTTCTTTTCTAGAGCCCTCTCCATTGAGAACATAATTCTCCGTAATATTTGTCATATACGGGTTTTTTGCAGACCAATTAGACATTCAACCACCGATAGCTTAGCGCTATGATTATCCCAAAATGGGATTGTTTATCATCATTTGTAATCTATGACATTCAACTTATAGCAGAACCAATTAGAACTATACCTAACTCATCATAGGCCAACCATGGCGCACAGTGTGAAGATGCTGGGTACTGGAAACGCATTTTTGCCCAACGGGAGATTGCATTCCTTGGTTTTAATCGACCAAAAGCATCTTGTTGATGCGCCACCTACTGCTTTAATTGCTCTTAGACAAAATGGAATAACCGTAGATTCAATTGAGACAATTTTCATTACTCATCTTCATGGAGACCATGTCTTTGGGTTGCCATTTCTATTCCTAGAAAGAATGTATATCTCAGATCGAGAAGGAAAAGTTCCTCTAACAATTGTTGCAGCACCTGGGGCCAAGGAAGTTATTTTAGAAATCTGTAATCTTGCTTATCCGGGAACCCTGCAACGCTTTTGGCCAAAAATTATCTGGTGTGAAGATGAAACAGGAACAACTGAGGATGGATGGAATTGGGAGCGATTTAGAGTTAATCATGATGATTCAGTTGACCCTTTTGGCTACAGATTTGTATCGAAAGACGGAGTAAGTTTGACACATAGTGGAGACTCAGGTCCATGTGAAACACTGTATAACTCCATTTCCAAATCAGATTTATCTGTTGTTGAAATGGGTTTACCCGAATGGGTAGAGAGTGATCATCATCACAAGCCTTCAGACATCCAATCTCTTGCTGAATTATACCCTAAAACCAAAATGATAATTACTCACACATATATCGATGATCGAAATTCAAAATTCCCAACAATAACTGAATCTAAATTCCCCTCTCATCCAAGTAATGTTCATCATGCATCTGATGGAGACACATTTATCTGGAATAACGGCCATTGGAAAAGAGTCGAATAATGTTATTTTTTGTCTTTTTGTGTCTATAAAAATGAAATAAAAATCAATTTCAAAACCACTAGAAACTATAATTTGATTTTAATTTCAGTGGACATGCTTATGAGGGGGACTCGGACTCCCCCAAATCGTCGCGCATTGTCTGAGAGGGTGATGTTTCGACAACATGATGAGGCGAGGGTATGACGGACAACATTTTCGATGGATTCCTCACTCGAAAAACCTTGTTCAAGAATAAAGAAATCCTTCGTCATGACTACCAACCCCAGAATCTTCCTCATAGAAAATCTGAGATTGAAACCTTATCATTTAATCTTGTTGAAGCATTAAAGGGGCATATTCCTTCTAACATGACACTGTATGGAGTTACAGGAGCCGGAAAAACTGCTGTGACCTCATTTGTTTGTGAAGAACTTGAATCCAAAGGAAAAGAATTGAACCGACCTGTTCAAACTATAATGGTAAACTGTCGGCAAATAGATACTCAATACAGAGTGTTGAGTCACATTGGAAATTCTCTTCTTGAAAGCCATGAAATTGATGAAATACCATTTACTGGATGGCCAACAGATAGAGTATTTGGTGAATTGATTAAGAGAATGGATTCTAGAAAAGGCGTATTTGTAATCGTTTTAGATGAAATTGATCATTTAGTACGCAAAGCAGGAGATGACCTATTGTATAATCTAACAAGTCTAAATGCCTCTCTAAATGTTGCTAGAGCTTGTGTGATTGGCATTTCAAATGACCTCAAGTTCACAGATTTCCTCGACCCACGTGTTCGCTCGAGACTGGGACAGTTAGATGTAATATTCAACCCATATGATGCTGAGCAGTTACAAGATATTCTTCGCCAAAGATCTAGTCTTTCTCTAAATGATGATGTCCTTGGAGATGGAGTTATCGCATTATGTGCCGCTTTAGCTGCTCAAGAACATGGTGATGCTAGATGTGCTCTTGATTTACTTAGAGTCTCTGCTGAGAAAGCTGAGCAGAGTGGTTCGCAAGTTGTTGAACAACATCATGTTAGATCCGCCCAACATCAAATTGAATCAGATCAAATGACTCCAATTATTTCTAAACTACCAAGCCAACAGAAATTAGTTTTGTCTTCGATTTTGATTAATGAAAATAACGGATTGAGAAATATTCAAACTGGCGAAGTTTATGCAATTTATACTCAAGCCTGCCGATATATTGGACAAAATGCACTAACTCAAAGAAGGGTTTCTGGTCTAATTTCAAGTTTGGACATGCTTGGATTGATAACTGCTAGAACAATTAGCCGTGGACGATATGGCAGAACTAAAGAAATCAATTCATGTATTCCTCAAAATATTGACCCAGTAATTATTATGACACAATCCGAGGCTCAAATCGAGGATGTTTTTGCTAGTAATTATAAACACCAAAGTAGACTATAGGTATTTATTTTGATTAAACTATTTTTTCGGTGTTCTTATATCTTTAATGCAGGTGGCCGAATTTATGAGTGAACAAAACGATGAGACTTCGAGTGTTCTAAACATGATCTTGAACCCTAGTAAATCTCTTGCAAATTGGTTTGTTGCAATTGGATTCCTAGGTTTGTTTTTAGCGATTTTAAATATTGTTGGATGTATTCATCCTAAATTCAGAGTTTCATGGGGTGGAGTTTTCACTCTTGAAATGACTAACAAGGCATTTGGAACTTTAGATGATGCTCCGGCTTTTGTTGCTTCCGATGCTATTTTCATTGCGCTATGTGCTGGATTAGTATTCCTTGGTGTAAAGACAATCAATCAGCAAGAAGGTGGATTGGCCAGTTGGTTTAAGTCAATATTTGTCAACGAAACATGGCCTGCATTAGCAGACCCATCAGTCGGTGGATGGTCTAGGTTGTTTGGGGCATGGTGTTTACTACTTGGAGTAGTGAACTATCTTTACTTTGGATTAAATTCTACAGGTTGGATCGACCCTGGTGTTTACTCTCTAACAATTGGACTTCTTGCTTTCGGATTTGCATTAAATAATCTTTCATTTGCACCAGAGGGTGAAGAGAATCTTGATTGATTATCTTTTGAAAATTCCATTATGACCATTTTTACCGGTTATTGAATCATAGATTCCTAAAATCAGACCCTTCCATAGAGCAAGGCTCCATCTGAAAGTTAGAGCTCTAAGCGAAAATAGGACAAAAATAGAGAAACGATTTGTCTCTTTAATTGAACCTCTAATTACCACCCCTAATGGTCCGCGTAGCAAAATAAATTGATGAATAGTTAATAGAATAAATGTAACAAATAGCATTTTTGTCTGCCACCATTGCTTAATAAGATCTAAATCTAACTCATTAGAGTTCAAGAGTGAATAAATGAATGGTAGTCCCGAAATTAATGCACTTATCCACAAAGGTGCAACCATTAAAACTATAGTTGAACTACCAATAAAATCTAAATCTGGACCTTTTCTTTTCCTTCTTGGATAATTTCTAATTATTCTTACGTGAGCCCTAGCATCTCTAGTTCTCTTGGCTAAAAATCTCTTTTTCCCGGATTCGGGCACGTGGATAACAACTGCATCTGGCGCGTAAACAATTGTCCCTCCTTCTTCTATTAATCGTAAACTAACCTCCATATCCTCGGCATGATACCATTCGGGATTAAATCCCCCAATCTCAATTAATGATTTTCGGTGAAACATTGAACATGGCCCATTTGCTAAACTAGTACTCCTAGGTCTTGAACGATATTTTGACGCGATTTCTACCGAACGAACCTTACTAATCAAATCATCTGCTCTCTCAAAAATAGTTCTTCCTGTAACTGCAACAACATTTTCTTTAGAAGATATAGGTTTAGATTCTGCAAATAAATTACTTACCCAATTCTGTCCTGGCCTAACATCAATATCAGTAATAGCAACCCATTCTCCTTTGGAATGTTCGAGTGCCAATTGTCTAGCAGATGAGAGACCTTTAGGTCCTTGAACCAAAACATGAATTGGGACTTCTGAGTTTTCATCATGCCATTTTTCTAAGCACTTTGTGGAGCCATCGGTCGAACCATCATCTACTGCAATGATTTCTAATGGCCTATAAGTTTGGCTTTTCAGAGATTCTAAACAACCATCTATCCATTGAATTCCATCTCTAACACATACAGTGATTGAGATTAATGGATTTACTTGCTCCATTAAATCACCTCAAACATACTTAGTAGTTCACGACATCTTTTCTTAACTGCAAGTGTTGTGATTTGCGAAACAACTCCTTGATTAGGTTGGCCATAGAGAACAACTGTTCCAATCGGAGCAAGACAATGAATGTATAATGGGGCTAAATCTTCTTCACCATCAACATTTATTATTACAGCGTCTTGCATAAAAATTGCTTTTTCTAAGGATTCCACCAATGAAGGTGTTAAACATCCAGCAGGGTTTTCTGCTTGTAGAACTTCATCAAATAGCGAAATGTCTACTAAATCTTCTTTGGCCAAACTAGTTCTTTTTGTCATACCATCAATCAAACCAATATCTGGAATAATCTCCATGTCCAGTAGTGTTTTTACAGTAACATCTCCAACTGCTACAATACAAGCTCGATGTTCTGGTAAACTTTCAAGTGCACTTGACATTGCTACTTCTGGCATATCCTCAGGACCTTGGAAAATTTGGCCCATCGGAGTTTTTAGTTCCTTATCTAGCACAGGTGCCATTTTTACTATACGCCCTCGAAATAAATCAGATAACCAAGGATTGCCATCAGTATCAACAAATCCGCTCCTTATTCTTGATGAACTCAAAACCTCTCCATATGAATCAATAATATGGGGTACAATAATTATGTCTAACGGCTCTAGACCATTACCAATTCTCATATCATTTATTTGATCGCAACTACCTCTAGTCTCCTCTGTTGCCACAATACAATCCGCAGTCATATGTTCTGGCGCAGGTCCAAAACTATCATTCAATGGAAATACTTTGATACTTTTTTGTTGATTTTTTGAAGCCCAATTGAATATATTTTCGACGCGTTCCTCATAACTCTCTACAAATAATGATTTATGAGATGCTATGGAATCTACTGTGACATGAACTTCAACCCTTGCTGAATCACGGAAAGCAGCATTTAGAAGTAAATTATGCCCCGAATGAAATCTATCAAAAGTACCTCCAACCAAGCAGCAATTATACCGTTTGGAAGTGTCCATAAATAGCGGTGTAAGACATTTGCTCTTTGAGTTCATCGCTATAATCAATCAAGAAATCATGTTTTATTGAGTGGTTGTAAAATCTCAGCAACTGTGCCCCGACACCTAACGGCCCATTTCATTGCTATGCTCGAGGGCCTGACCCTCGGTGTCAGGGCGTGCTGTCCGGAAGGGTGGTTGTCTTGTGTTCATCCTCTCGTCGCACAAGGACCCATAACCAACCGGTTGGTTTACCGCTTTTGCACCAAAGGTCATTCCTCGAAAGGTCCCTTTGGTCTTCGATAGCGGACCGTACCATTGGTATCAGACTTCATTGCAATTTCACAGTAGCTCTGCCAGATGTTGCGGGTACGGCATCTAATCCTCGGGGCTATACCTTTTGAATTAATCGATTCAGTTTTCGATTAAACATTCTCTGTAATATCTCATCAATAACAACGAAGCGACATGTAAATCCCCTTGTTCGAGAACATCTAGATTTATCACAGGCCATACCTTAGTATCTCGAATTAGTAAACAAGACAATGGATGAATCCTACCTATGGGTAACTTTTGTTTCTGTTCATGACTAAAAATCATATCATAAGTATCTAACAGAGACTTCTTTCCAATTCCTTCTCCTAATATCATAATATGCAATAATTCATCAGAACTAAAATTTTTACTTGAAAATAATTCTTTATTTCCTGGCGGACCACAATTCTCACCAATTGATCTACACAGAATGGAAGGCCAAGGTAGATATTTATTTGATAACCAATTTCTTCCAGATGTTGAATTCAATTGTAACTTGAGCCAATCATATCCATGGTCATACCACCAATTCATTGGAAGTACAGACATAAATTTACGTGACTGTTCAAGAGAGATAGGAGTATCGTTTTTTATACATTCAATATATTCACCCCAACAAAATAATATAGAATCTTTAGGATGAACTTTAGATGCAATCAAGCATAAATCGAGTATCTTTTCTTCAGTTCTAGAGTTAATTGAATTTCTGGTGAATAAGGTGGAAAGAACTTTCTCTGCCACCCTTGGAGAATCTAACCAAATTTCTAGACAGGATTCGATCATCGAATCGAATTCTTTTCCTAGCTCGTTCGAACTCAATAAAACGGTAATTGCAAACCAACTATTGATTTTTTCAATTGTTAAAAATTTCTTATTCTGTAATATCAACTCATTATTAGATAAATACCTATTTCTTATTTCTACTATTGCTCCATCTTGCCAATTAATTCCAGCAATAGGAATCGCATAAAGAATATCCTCAGTAGAAAGTTCAGTGACGTCTAACAAATCAGTCCAACCTTCTGGGAGAAATCTAGCAATACGAATCCATCTTGAGTACCGAAATTGCGGTGGACTCGCAATCCATGCCGCAACAGGGTTTTCAGTTTCGATTTTATTTGCCCAGGTTTCATCTCCTTTGGGATAAAATTTCAATGCATTCCAAATTTCAGTGCGGGTATTGTAATCTGCTGTAGTATTTGTCATCAGACTCAAATCCCAATCATCTGATAAAGAAGCTGCAACTAATTCAGATGCATTTTTAGGAACTACTTCCTCGACGTAAATCGAAGTTTTGTTATCTGGAAAATTTGACAATTCTAATTTTATAGATTGTTCACGCGAAATAAATAATTCTACTTGTCCTATTTCACTTAATGATTTCAAAATGAGTTGAGAATTAGTAAAATTAGATACATCAGTACTTCTAGAAATTAATAGTCTACAAATTTTGGAATTTCTTAGTCTTTCAAATATTTCTTGATTATTTATTGTTGGCCATGACCATTCTATTACCAAATCATATTCCTTAACAAAAAGTAAATACTCAATTAAGGAAATTGCACCTATCTCAGAAAGATAATTTACATCTATACGCGGATGAATTTCATTAATCCATCTACACTCACCAAAATCCCTTATTATTGCCCTTTGTGTTGAAATTGGTATATTTGAGTCTGAATTACCTGCTAAAAATGATTTAACTGAATATAATAAATCAGTTAGCTTATCTTTATTCATCCTTGGATGTTGTTTCTTTATCCAGAAATCAATACAGTCTAGTGGTAAGAATCTATTTTTTTCTTTTATTGGAAAATCTCTTATTACAATCGCATCCTTTGATAGTGCGTTTATTGAAAGAGAAGTATCCATTTCTGAATTTAAGTTAGCAAATATCATTTGATTCGGATAAACTTGATAATCAGAATTTAGCACAGTGCCTAGCAATTGATTTCCTTCTGAAAGTTTCGCAGGTAATTGAGAATTGGTTTTCGGACTTGAAAACCATGTCCCTGGTGCTATATTCCATTGTCGATCAAAATCAAATAAATATGCTCTAACTAAGATTAGATAATTTTTACTACCCGTCCAATCATCTAAAGTCCCAGTTGATTGTAAATCTTGAACGGGGACTTTCTCTAAAGTTTTGAGATCATACCATCTAGGTTGAATATTTCTGATTGTCGCCCACCTCACCCCTGCATTTCCAATGGAGAAGAAATTACCATCTCCATCTAAATCATTAGGATCTATTGGTAACTGAATCAATGACGGGGGGGTCTTATTTGCATAACCTAATAGTAACATTGGCCCATTTGAATCCAATACTATAGCGTCCATATTCTCTGGAATCTCTCTTACATATTTTTCTAAACATGCCACAGCGTCTAATTCTAGGCGCGCTCTACCCTTCTCACTGATCCGATGTATTGCTCCCCTAATTCCAGTATCATCATCTCTAATCACATCGCCCGATTCTCTCAATTGGCTCAAGGCTAGAGATGCGTGAGGTACTCTCAAATCAAGGGCTTGCGCTACATCAGATACGGACCCTCCTGAATCGATTAACCATTCTAAAATCCTTTTTTGGTAACTACTTCTAATCCTCTTACCGGATGTTGAAGTCACCATGTTAAGTGCCAAATCCGACATATAGATAAATGTTACACAATAATTAGTTACTTAGTTACATGAAGTTACTAATTTCCATTGGAAAAGTAAAAAATAACTTACACCCATTCATGATAAGTGAATTTTTTACACTGAATTTGGTTATCAAATGTAACGAAGTAGAAGAAGTTGGAGGAACTATTATATCAGCGACCGCTGTCATGTCAAATAGTGGCAATTATCCTTGAGGTAATGGCTGCATGACAGAGAGATGAAAAATATGAAAACAACCAGAATTAGAGAAAAAATAAAGAAATTTTTAGGAGACAGACCTCGCAACACTGCGGAAATTCTGGAACATATAAACAGTACAATGAGACATGGCACTACAAGCCAACAACTAGGAAATGTTCTGTCAAAAGACAAGGACATTGTTAAGGTTGGATACATTAAGAGATCTGGAATTCTTTCTGGAGGATATGACATATGTGAATGGGCAACACGCACGTGGGTCTCATCCAACTGCCCTGGTTGGGAAGAAGGAACCCCTATCATTATCGACCAACAAGGTAATGTTACAACCGGTTCATCGAAACTTGATGGCGGATTTTGATTAATTCCTACCAGTTAGCATCATGTGAAAGTGATGCAAACCTCTCTCCATTGTGGGGGAATATCTCCCATGATCATAATTACTTGACATCATTCCTTTTTGGCATGATTCAACCACGAACTGATCTTCTAGTTCCACTTTATCTAAATCAGCACCTGCACCTTGACCCAATAATTCTTCATCATTAACAAATCCATAATATCTAACTTCTGTTTCACTTTCTGAAATCGGATTAATAACATTCATTGAAAGTCCCCAAGGGTAAAAGTTCAACATTAAATTAGGATAAACCCACCAATAGTAAGCAGCTACATTTTTGCCAAAGTCTGGATGTCCCTTTGGTATATCAAAACTATTCACTCCATCTTCAGCAATACCAACTTGTAATACCCCACCAGTGAACAATTCTGTTTCATATTGACCATAATCCAAAGCCTTGTTTAATTCTTTATGGACAAAAGGGATGTGAAATCCTTCTAGATAATTGTCTACGTAAAGAATCCAATTTGCATTGATAGTATATTTCCGTTCTCTAGAGGAGTCATATGAAAAATTTTCAATATCCAAAAACGACATTCTCTGTTGAATATGATCAAACCAACTATTGGTTTCTTTTTCTGGATTGATTAGTGTAAAGAGCATATTTCCCCAAATATTGATATTAAACTGAGAAAGATCATCCTTAGCAGTAGGAAAATTTTCAGCTTTTTCAAATTCTGGCATATTCTTGAATTTTCCATCAATAGAAAATGTTCTCCCGTGATATGGGCAGATCAATGCTTTTTTGCAATCCTCTTCGCCTAACAAAATCATCCCCCTATGCGTACATACATTTGAAAAACAATAGAAATTATCTGCAGTTTTCGAAATAATTACTTGCTCATTACCAATTTTCAAGGGTTTTACCATACCGTCTTCGAATTGAGAAGTATGCCCAACATATTGCCAATAACTTCCGAATTTTGATAAAATATCATCAAAAATTTTACTATCAGTATAATAATTTGAAGATAAAGTCCTGGCTTTTGTGATGTCAGGATTTATCTCCACCATAACTACCGGTAAAGGTTATCTTTTTTGGAACTATTGAACTCCATTAAATATTGAAAGTGCTGTTTCGACAGAAGCTTCCTCGCAAATTATTGCATGGCATGCAGCAGTCATTCTTACTGCCTCTTCGGTTTCCTTTTGATGAATATTACGTCCAGTAGCAGCACCTCTGCAACCACCGGTATTCATCTGGTCCCACAATCTCTGAAGGAACTGCTCTGGAGGTAATGAACCTCCACCTGAACAAATAATTCCTGTCCGACCAGAGGCTTGTGAAGCAACTGCAAGAGATTCCGATGGCGTCATACCTTCCCATGCAGTAGGATAGTTAACTTTGGCAAAGTCCGCACCAATACAAGTCGCAACTCCAGCAGCACCGGAGATTAATTGTGGATCTTTCTCATCGCTTACCGCCTTACCTCGCGGATACATCCAAACAACTGAAATCATACCCAACTCATGAGCTTGACGAATAAATTGTGCTGCTTCAGAAAGCATTTCATGCTCAAATTCACTACCTACGTAAATTGTGTAACCTATTCCAACAACATTTATGCCATTGTGAACTAGAGACATTACATCATCCATATCCCACAATGCTTGAGAGATTGGATCTCTCTGACCCTTCTTAACTAGGTGAGATTTAGAATTTAATTTTACCAAATAAGGAATTTCAGGATAATCTCTTGCATAGTGAGAAATCAAACCTAATTGTCCTGCAAGAACACCAATTGTACCTTCCTCATGACATCTCTGACCAATCTGAAATAAATGCTCAGGGTCATTAGAAGACAAAGGTATGACCTCATCACCATCATAAAAATCATCATTCAAGTGTTCAATTTTCTGATCACATGCAAATAGGTTCATCTTACCTGTACCAGCAGTAGCTGCATCCATATTTTGAATGAATGTCCCTACTAACTCGTCAGGAACATCTGCTGGAACATGGTATTTTGACATTTTATCACCTATTATTGGTTCAGTTTCCAGTGAAGTTCGCAACTCTCTTTTCTACGTATGCTGCAATTCCTTCCTTAGCATCACTACTGTTAAACAATGCAGCCTGTAACTCTCTCTCTAATGCCAAATGGTATTCGAAAGGAATCTCAGGACCTGTTTGACAAGACCTCTTGATATTACCTACAGCCTTAACAGCCTTATTTGGAAGTGTGAATTGAGAGCACCAATCAAGAATATCTCTTCTGAAATCCTCAGGACTACCTTCCCAAATATGATTAATTAGATTGCAAGAATGTGCATCCTCGAAAGACATTAGTTCGCCAGTAACCATCATCTCAAGCGCTTTTGCTTTTCCGATTAATCTTGTTAAACGTGCAGTCCCACCAGTTCCTGCTAAAACTCCGAGGTTTATTTCAGGAAGTCCGACTTTACCAGCATTTTTTCTTGCAATTCTGATATCTGCAGCCATAGCAATTTCTAGACCACCACCAACTGCATGACCGTTAATCGCACAGATAACTAATTTTGCAGTTTGTTCAAGACGAGAAAGGGTCTCATTAGCGTGTAGGCAGAAATTATACTTGAAACCAGGAGTGACACTGTTAAGCATCTGGATGGATGCTCCGGCAGAAAAGAAAGAGGCACCATTTCCAGTTAGAACAATACAGGTGACATCATCATCGAATCTCGCTTTAACAATCGCTTCATCAATATCACGCATCATTCCGTGAGTATATGTGTTAGGGGAACGGTCGTTTGGACCTTCAAGCGGCGCACCCGCTGAATCAGAAGTCAGTTCAATAACTGCAATTCCATTATTTGTTACTCCGTAATTTACTAATTTATTAGCCATAGGCTCCAGTTTCAATCCATAAAGGTCGCTCATAAATTAAGCCAAAAGGAGATACATTAAGAACAAATCGCACACTATTTACTCGGAATCGAGGGAGAATCGGAATCTTCCTCAAAGGAAGTATTTCCCCCCTTACGCCGAATTAAATCCCATTGTTTAGCAACATCTTCTGCTGCTTCTGACTGTACCCAGTAATCTCGCTTTTTCGCTTTTCTAAATGGCATTCTCTTAACTCCCCTACCCATAGATTTAGGGTCTTTTTTCAGCATGAAAGGAGTAACAAAGTGGTAAAGTAATTTCTTGAAAAATGTTGGCTGGAATAATTTTCCAATCCAAATTAAACCATCGCCACGTTTCTTTTGATCTTTCATCCAATTTGTGCACATTCTTTTGAACATTCTATCTCCGACTCTATTCATGAGCCATCTATTAGAAACGCTAGTCCTAACATAAGGCATTAGTTGCTTCCTAACTTCAACTTCGTAGTCACATTCTCCAAGAATATCTTTGGCGGCAAGCACCCCAGACCAAACAGCCATTCTCATTCCAAATCCCCACATGAAATCTTGAAGCCCTCCGGATTCACCAACATAGTAACGTCCATCTTGCTTGTAGTTACGGTTAATTGTAAAATCTCCTTTCCCTCCAACTCGTTTGATTGGTTTACGATTTAAATTTGGATAATTTCTTTCATACCAAGCAATTGTTTCGTTCAAGAACCTATCACTTTTCTTCTGTTTCCTCCAAAGACAAGTGCATATTAGACCGATACCATCGATTATAATCAGATAAGAATAAGCCCCTGGCGCTAATTTATCATTCAATTGAAAGCCTATATGGTTAGGATGGTCTGTTTCAAAAATCTCCCCATAAGCGACAGCTGATGTACCCTTAGGACCACAGGCGATAATATGGCAATCTTCTTCTTTAACTCTGGATTTATAGTGGATTTTTACTCCAGCAGCGATTGCTTGACGTTTGATTCCTTGGTCAATAGTGTGAGATGAGGTGCCTCTTTCAACTATTCTGTAAGCAACTTTAGCAGATTCGGCTTGAGTGATTTTATCATCAGGATGAATCAAATCTACTACATTAAATTCTGTTGCTTTAAACTCCTCCGTATCAAATCCCCATTCCTTCAATTGTTCGAAGAAATCAACACCCATACTCCAATTTTCCAAGGCTTGGAAATCACCGTCAAAACGGGCACCTGAATCATTTCTAATATCGTGAACATGTACTTCTCTACCTGCTTTAGCAAGTATAGTTGCAGCCGCTAATCCTGAAAGCCCCGCCCCCATGATTTGTACCGGCTCATCTCCGCTCATGATTGTCGCATGTATGAGTGAGGTTTGAATTATGCGTTTACTTCGCAGACACATGACCGGGCATATTTTGATTGAAAATGCCCATGATACTATTGATGCCGATGGACTAAAAAGTAGAATGAATCTTGACGGTTGCGGTGCAGTTGTATCTTTTTTAGGGATTACTAGATCGAAGAACGATGATTCAAATGTCATACAATTAGAATTCGATGCTTGGTTAGAAAGACTACCCATCGTTCTAAATCAATTAGCCGTCCAAGCAATAGAAAACTTTCAAGTTCTTAGCGTAGCGATGGCTCATAGAGTTGGAATTGTCAAAGCAAGTGAAGATATAGTAGCTATACATGTCGGTAGTGCACACAGAAAACCTGCATTCAAGGCTTGTGAATGGCTGATAGATGAATTGAAAAAGCAAGCCCCACTCTGGAAAAAAGAAGTTACTGACAAAGGTGTTCAGTGGAAAGCAGGATTAGGTTAGGATGTGTTTAAATGAATGAGAAAATTGATGCGATAGTAGAAATTGGAGATAAGCCAAACGTCAAAAGAAGGGCGACAGCCACAGGATTACTAAAACTCTCTACAGATTCTGTTGATGCAATAAAGAATAATCGTGTCGCTAAAGGAGATGTTCTTCAAGCTTCAACCATTGCTGCTATTCAAGCGGTAAAGGAAACTCCGAGAATAATTCCACACTGTCATCCTATTCCTTTAGAGGGTTGCAATGTTGAATGGTCATGGGAAGGCGATAATTTACGCTGTACAGTAACAGTTTCTGCACACTATAAAACTGGCATTGAGATGGAAGCGTTAACCGGTGTAAGCGCCGGTCTTCTTTGTGCTCTAGATATGGTTAAATCATTGGAAAAGGACAGTAATGGCCAATATCCAGATACAATTATTTCTCAAATACAGGTTGTTGAAAAATTCAAATCAACAAAATAAGTTACGACCGCTTCATTGATGGAATAGACGCGTCAGCATTCGTCCATGGGAAGAGTTTCCGACCTAGCAAATCATTTCTTAGAAGCCGTAGATCAAGCGGCAATAGCAAGCGCAAAATGGCGAGGTAAGGGCGATAAGATGGCTGCTGACGCAGCTGCTGTAGAAGCCATGAGGATTACTTTTGATAATGTCCCATTCGATGGAAGAGTTGCAATAGGTGAAGGAGAAAGAGATGAAGCACCTATGCTGTACATTGGAGAACAACTCGGATGTGAAATTGGCAATCCAGATGTCGCTGCAATAGATATTGCAGTTGATCCACTAGAGTGTACCAATAACTGTGCAGATAACTTACCCAATTCTATTGCTGTACTTGCAGCCGCACCAAGAGGTACTCTGCTACATGCACCTGATTGTTACATGGATAAAATTGCTGCAGGCCCAGAAATGGAAGGTCACATAAGCCTCGATGGCGGGGTTGCATACAATATTGAGCAAGTTGCTTCAGTACTGGATAAACCTATTGAAGAGGTTAGAATAATTGCCCTGGATAGGCCAAGGCACAATGATTTATTCAAAGAAGTAAAGAGTATGGGCGCTCAATTACATCTTCTTGGAGACGGGGATATTTCCGCTGCACTATGGGCTGCAAGACCTGAAGGAGAACACGACATGTTACTTGGAATAGGGGCGGCACCTGAAGGAGTCATTACCGCCACTGCAATCAGAGGTATCGGAGGAGTTTTTGAAGGGCGACTCGTATTTCGTTCCGATGAAGAGAAGGCTAGAGCAAAAAACATGGTTAATGATGATTTAACAAGATTATGGGATGCTAAAGATTTGTGTAAATCCGAAGATGCTATTTTTGTTGCATCCGGAGTATGTGATGGTTATTTGCCTGGCGTAAAAATGAACAGTAATGGTACTGTATCGACCTTCTCAGAAATGATTGATGTTGAAAGTAAACAACTATCAAGGCACGATCGTATCCATAGTCTGTGATTACATGTCTCAAATTGTTAGAATTGAAGTTCGCCTACCTGACGATCATTGGGCTGGTGAAGTAACAAGGAATAATCCAAATACGGTTTTACAGATAATAGAAACAATGCCATTAGGAAAAGGCAGAGGAACTGCACAAATTGCTGCTGAACAAGAATTACTATCAGACTTAGAAAACTTGAGAGGTGTTGAGAGGGTTAATTTTCTTGGCGACAATAAAGCAAGTGTAACAATAGCTAGCGGTGGAGGTGGTTTCATCAAACCTCTTAGAATAGTTGGCGTGGTTCCAAGAACTCCTTTCGATGTAATAGACGGTTGGGCTGACTGGACCATTCA
>CENX01000646.1_pt1 | contig 16718 bp, 17 predicted proteins | sample 361321 | NCBI WGS metagenome assembly CENX01 (sample SAMEA2619678, study PRJEB7988) | marine metagenome | isolation source: saline water (ENVO:00002010), including | reverse complement strand
GGTGCTTCTGCTAATGCCGCAGTTTTTTTAGCTTTATTGGAACCAGGCGATACTTTTTTAGGAATGGCACTAGATCAAGGAGGACATCTTACCCATGGTGCAAAAGTAAACTTTTCAGGAAAAAATTTTAATGCTATTCAATACGGACTTGACTCTGAAACTGGAGATATTGATTACAAGGAAGTCCGAAGACTGGCTCACGAACATAAGCCTAAAATGATAGTTGCCGGCTTTTCAGCTTTTATGGGTATTGTTGATTGGAAGCTATTTAGGGAAATAGCAGATGAAGTTGGTGCTTATTTATTGGTTGATATGGCACATGTCTCAGGACTAGTAGCAGGTGGAGTCTATCCAAATCCAGTCGATTTTGCACATGTAGTGACTAGTACGACACACAAATCTTTAAGAGGTCCAAGATCAGGCATCATACTTTCAAATGAAGGTGAAGAATTTCAAAAAAAACTTAATTTTGCTGTTTTTCCAGGTTCCCAAGGTGGACCTTTAATGCATGTCATAGCTGCTAAAGCTGTTTGTTTTAAAGAAGCAATGACAGAAGATTTTAAGGAATATCAAAAACAAATTATTTCTAATGCAAAAATAATGTGTGAGCAATTTAAATCTAGAGGGTTCAGTCTAGTTCAAAAAAATACTGATAATCATTTGTTATTAATGGATTTAAGGGATAAAGATATAACAGGCAAAGAAGCTGAGGAGCTCCTTGGTACTATCAATATTACTGTGAATAAAAATTCTATCCCCAATGATCCTGAGTCCCCTTTTGTGACATCGGGTGTAAGAATTGGCACGCCTGCTATAACTACAAGAGGTTTTGGGCATGAGGAATCAAAACTTGTAGTGGATCTCATTTGTGATGCTATAGAAAATAAAGAAAACTCTAATGAACTTGATATAGTAAAAGCTAAGGTTAAGGAGTTATGCAGGAAATTTCCTGTTTATAAATAATGTTTTGCCCATTTTGTACACACGAGGAAACTAAAGTTGTCGATTCAAGGTTAGTAGCTAATGGTTCACAAATTAAAAGAAGACGAGAATGTATAAACTGTGGCGAAAGATTTTCTACCTATGAAGAGGCTGAACTAGTAATGCCAAGAATTATAAAATCAAATGAAAGAAGAGAACCATTTGATGAAGAGAAGCTTAGAGCAGGCTTGCATAAAGCACTAGAAAAAAGACCAGTTTCTTCTGATCAAATTGAAAATGCTCTTCAGAATATAAAAGATTACATAAGGAAAATTGGTGAAAGAGAAATACAAGCTCAAGTTATTGGAAAACAAGTGATGAATCAGTTGAAAGAACTCGATCAAGTTGCTTACGTAAGATTTGCATCGGTTTATCAGAACTTTCAAGACATCAAAGATTTTGCAGACGAAGTCTCAGAATTATCAAAAAAATAATGAATTACGATTTGCTTATGCAGAGAGCTATCAATATTTCTGCGCCTTATAAATACCTGGTTAAACCAAATCCTATGGTCGGGGCTTTAATTGTTAAAAATGATGTGGTGCTTGCTGAAGGTGCGCATGAAAAATTTGGTGAAAACCATGCTGAAGTAAATTGCTTTAACTCTCTAAAAGATAAAATTGATGCAGACCATGTGATGATTTGCACTCTGGAGCCATGCAATCATTACGGCAAGACGCCACCATGCACTGAAAAAATTATTGAATCAGGTATAAAGAAAATAATTATAGGTAGCCTAGATCCAAATCCAAAAGTTGCTGGAACAGGCATAAAAAGATTAAAAGATGCTGGTATTGAGGTTTCTTATGGTGTGCTTGAAAGAGAAGTTAGAGAACTTAATAAGTTTTTCTTTTTCAAACATGAAAACAAAAGGCCTTTTATAACCATAAAAATTGCTAGTTCTGCTGACTGGAAATCTCATAGCAAAGATGGAAGTACAACATGGATAACCTCAGAAGCTTCGCGTAAAGATGTTCAATTAGTTAGAGCAGAACATGATGCCATTCTTACTGGCGGTAATACTATCAGATCAGATCAGCCAAGAATGAATGCTAGGGTGGAATTTCCCTTGATTCAACCACATAAAATCCTTCTTTCAGAGCAGAAAAAATGGGATCTGAGTTTGGATTTTTTTCAAGATTCACAGGTAAACATAATTAGTGAGAAAAACTTAGTGAAAGTAGTAGAAAATTTGTCCAAGCAAGAAATTAATTCATTACTAGTTGAAGCAGGACCGAAACTTGTAAACAGTTTCCTAAACGAAGAGCTTTGCGATCAATTGATTGTGTATCAATCACCAGACAAATTAGGAGATGATGGAGTCTCATGGTTCGAAAACGAAGCAATGATTGATAAATATGGTCTAAGCCTTAAATCATCGTATACAATTGACCGAGATAAAAAAACTGTTTTTGAAAAATGAATAAAAATGAAATTCCAGAAATAATTGCAGAGCTTAAGAAAGGCAAAATGGTCATTATTCTTGATGATGAAGATCGAGAGAATGAAGGTGATCTTATTTGTGCAGCTGATGCCATAACACCAGAAATCGTAAATTTTATGGCAACTAATGGAAGGGGTCTTATTTGTCTGGCGCTGGAGTCAGAAAAATGTGAGCAATTAAAACTTAAGCCGATGACAAGCAATAATAAAGCAAGCAATAGAACTGCTTTTACAGTATCAATTGAAGCTAAAGATGGCATAACCACCGGAATTTCTGCTAAAGATAGGGCTCATACAATCACTACAGCTGTGAATAAATCAGCAACAGAAAGCGACATAGTTCAGCCAGGGCATGTTTTTCCATTGCAAGCTATGAAAGGTGGAGTTCTTGCAAGAGCTGGTCATACCGAAGCAGCATGTGACTTGGCATCATTAGCAGGCTTCTCAGGTGCAGGAGTAATATGTGAAATCATGAATGACGACGGAACTATGGCTAGAAGAGATGATTTATTAAAATTTGGAGAGAAACATAATCTTAAAGTTGGAACAATAGCAGACCTTATAGATTACAAACTTTCAAAAGAATCAACTATTGAAAATGTTCATACAAAAAATGTCTCTACAGAATTTGGAGATTTTAAATTAGATGTTTGGAGAGATGTAATTTTTGATGAACATCATTTTTCTCTTACCAAAGGCTCGCCTGAAAAAATAGATTTCCCAATTGTTAGAGTACAGACACAAAGTGTTTTACAAGATACCTTAGGTATCGATGAAATTGGAAAGAAATGGTCTATTCGAAAATCACTACAAAGAATTTCAGAAGAAGGAGCAGGTGTGTTCGTGCTAATTAATCATAGGGATGCAAAAGGCTATTGGTTATCAATGCTGAAAGATGAAAATATTGAACCAAAGAGAAATAGAAGAGTCATTGGCATAGGATCACAAATACTTAGAGCAATTGGTCTTAATAAGATTATGGTTTTGGGTACACCTACAAAATATAGCGGACTATCGGGTTTTAATATTGAAATTGAGGGCTTTATAGATGAATGATGCACCGGATTTTAAAGATTGTTTTAACAATATAGCTAAGAAAAAAATTCTAATCGTTTCAACAACCTGGAATAAAGACTTACTCTCGCCATTGATGGATGTAATAACAAAGACGGCTAATGATCATAAAGTTGATCATGAAATAAGTTTTTGCCCTGGTTCGTTAGAATTAGCTGCCAGCATAATTAGAGCAAAACCAGATCAGTATGATGGGGTGCTAGCCATAGGTCTTGTAATTAGAGGTGATACTCCTCATTTTAAACTTGTTTCAAAACAATCATTTCAAGATTTAGCATCAGTAGCGCTTGAATTCCATTCAACTCCTTTAATCAATGGAGTGCTTACTGTAGATAATAAAGTACAGGCTGAAGAAAGAATCAATCCAGAAAAGATGAATAAAGGAAAGGAGTTCATCGAGTCACTCTTTCAGATGATGTCTTCATAAAAATGAAAAACCTTAGCCAATACAAAGAGAAAGTTAATGCCCGTGAACTATTGGTGCAAGCACTCTATGAGTATTCTTTTGGCCATAATAATGCTAAATCTATTGAAGACTCTTTTAGAAAAGATTTTAGAAAAACAAAGATAGACTACATTCTCTTTAGAAATATTTTTGGCCACATAACAAAAAGTACCTCAGATCAGAAGAAAATAATTTCAGAAATTGCTGAAGTAGAAATGTTTGGCATAAAAACAATAGAAGTTATGGAAATGAATATACTTCTAATTATACAAGCTGAATTTGAATTAGAAGGTACGCCAAGAGAAATTCTGATTGATGAGGGAGTAAGGTTAAGCAAAAAGTTTTGTTCATCAAACTCATATAAATTTATCAACGCAACTTTAGAAAAAATATTAAAATCCTAATATGAGAAAAATTGGGTTTATTGGATGCGGCCACATGGCTAAAGCTCTCATAAAAGGGTTGCAAAAAAATTCTGCATTCAGTATCAGTGGTCATGATAGAAATGAATCTAATCTTGCCTGGCTAGAGCATGAATCAATTCCACAAAAATCTCTCGCAGATTTATGCATAGAATCTGACATTGTAGTTATATGTGTCAAACCAAAAGATATGTATGAGCTTTGTGCAACTATGAATAAAATTATTGATAAAGAAACAAAGATTATTAGTGTTGCTGCAGGTGTTACATTAGAAAATCTAAAAACAGCGCTGCCTGGAAGAAAAATATTCAGGGCAATGCCCAACATTGGTGCAAAAGATAACCTAGGCATTACCAGCATATTTTCATCTAAGGAAGATAATGAAATTCTTGAAATATTTAACTTCTTGGGCAAAGCATTCGTTGTCGATAGTGAAGAAAAAATTAATTTGCACACCTCCCTTATCGGAAGCGGTCCAGCATTTTATTTCGAAATAATTAATGAATTTGAAAATAGATTAGATGGGTTACTGCCCGATAATGTATCTAAGAGAGATGTAACATTACTATTTCTCACAAGCCTTATTAGTGCCATTAAAGATGGAGAGAACTTAGATGATTTAATTGCTAGTATTAAGTCAAAAGGCGGCACGACAGAAGCCGGTCTGAATCTTCTATATAACAAAAATTTTATTCAAATCTTCTCAAATGCTGTTGATGCTGCAAAAAATCGTGCGGCGGATCTATCTATGGATTAAGTCTTCTCTATTTGGTCCATTAGAAATTAAACCAATCTTAACGCCAACGTAACTTTCAATATACTCTAGAAATTCTTTGGCATTTTTAGGTAAGTCTGCATAATTTTTACATTTTTCTAATGAACAATCCCAGCCCTCAAATGATTTGTATATAGGTTTTGCCTTATGCAATAAGCGGGATTTAAAACTTGTAGTTTTTCCATCAACCTCATAATTTATACAAGCTTTAATTTCTTTAAATGAATCAAGCACATCAAGTTTTGTTATACATAGCTCAGTAAGGTTATTTAATTTAGCAGAGTATTTTAATGCAACAAGGTCTAACCAACCGCACCTTCTGGGTCTGCCTGTTGTTGCTCCAAATTCATTACCTTGCTTAGCAATATTCTGACCAACCTCACAAAAAAGCTCTGTGGGGAAAGGACCCGCACCAACTCTTGTTGTGTAAGCTTTAGCAATGCCTAGTACATCTGAATAGATACTTTTTGGAAACCCTGACCCTACCCCGACTGAGGTAGCTAGAGTATTTGAAGATGTGACATATGGATATGTACCATAATCGACATCTAACAATGTGCCTTGAGCACCCTCATATAAAATATTACCACCCTTCTCATAAATATCTTCCAAGGTGTCTGTGACATCTCCAAAATATTTTGCTGCCTTATGGTAAGAATCAATTAACTGTCTATAAACCTCGTCATAACTAAAAGGTTCAGAGTTATGAATATTTTTAATCTGAAAATTGTAGTATTCAACTAAGCTACTTAGTTTGCTCTCAAGCAAATCACTATCTTCAAGATCAAAGGCTTTGATACTTCTTCGAGCTGTTTTGTCTTCATATGCTGGACCAATACCTCTTCTAGTTGTGCCAATAGAATTTTTATTATCTTCTCTAAGTTGATCTATCTTTGCATGCAGAGGGAGGAGTAAACTGCAGTAACGGCTGATTCTAAGTTTGCCTTCAAGCTCAATCCCTTTTTCCTCAAGCTGTTTTATTTCCTCTAGTAAAGAATCAATAGAAAGAATTACTCCTTGTCCTATGAAGCATGAAACATTTTCACAAAAAACTCCTGAGGGAATTAAATGAAGAACAAATTTTTCCTCTTCTTTATAAATAGTATGGCCAGCATTGTGACCACCCTGAAAACGGCATACAGCATTGAATTTTTTTGAAAAGTGGTCAACAATTTTCCCTTTTCCTTCGTCACCCCATTGAGTGCCAACCAGGATCAGGGATTTTTTCATCTATTTATTTAGGTTCAGATTTATTCAGATACTTAAAATAATCACTATCCGGATCAATTAATAAAATATCTCCTTCATCATTAAATGTATTTCTATAAGCCCTTAAGCCTCTAGTGAAACCGTAAAATTCTGGATCTCTATTATATGCTTCAGCATATGTTGAAGTAGCAATAGCATCACCCTCACCTCTGGTCTTTTCTGCATCTCTAGTAGCATTAGCTAAGATAATAGTTCGTTGTTTATCTGCATCTGCTCTAATTTTTTCAGCTGTCTCTCGACCTTCAGCTCGTAACTCTTCTGCGATTCTATTTCTTTCTGTTTTCATTCTTTCAAAAACTGAAGTTCTAATTTCTCTTTCAAAGTCGATTCTTTTAACTCTAAAATCTACAATTTCTACTCCTAATTGAGCAGAATCTTCTCCAAGAGATTCCTTTAGTGAAAGCATTAAACCGTCCCTGTCTCCAGACACAACTTCATTCAAAGTTCTTTTACCAAATTCATTTCTTAACTTGTCTTTAATTCTTCTTTGGAGAGTATCCTCAGCCACTCTAGATTGTCCACCATTAGTAGAAGTGTAATAAGTTTCAGCATCTATAATTCTATATTTAACGAATGAATCAACACTGAGAGGTTTTGTTTCACTTGAAAGCACCCTATCAGGTGGAGTATCAAGCGACCTTAATCTACCTTCGAATTTGATCACACTATCAACAAACGGCACTTTAAAATTTAAACCAGGTTCAAGAGTTCTTTCAAAAGCTCCAAGTTTAAGCAATATAGCTTTTTCTGTATCTCTTACGATGACAACTGACTGTACGAGTGCAGTAATAACTAAAACTGCAAATAAGGTAATAAAACTATTTTTATTCATCGTCTTCCTCCTGATTCTTAATAAGCTGATCTAATGGTAAGTAAAGCAAGTTATTGCCTCCCTCTACATCAATCATGACTTTAGTGCTTGAAGATAGAACATCTTCTAAAGCATCTATATATAATCTCTCTCTTGTTACTTCTGGTGCTTTGTCATATTCAACCAGCAAAGCTTTAAATCTCTCTGCTTCTCCTTCTGCAACAGCCATAACTTTTTGTTTATAAGCTTCAGCATCCTGTAATTGTCTTTGGGCTTCACCTCTTGCTTGTGGGACTATGGATAGTGCATATTTTTCAGCTTCATTTCTTAGTCTTTCTTTATCTTCTCTTGCAGCCACAACATCTCTAAATGAATTAATTACTTCTGCTGGTGGTTGTCTTTGCTCAATATTGACTTGCTGTACAGAAATACCAGCATCGTAGATATCTAAATACTCTTCAAGCCTCATCAAAATGCCAGAACTTATTGCAGCAGCACCTGAGGTAAGCAAATTATCCATATTGTTTTCACCAACAACGTGTCTAAGTGCACTTTCTGTAGCTTGTCTGATTGTTATTTCTGGATCTTCAACAATTAACGAATACTTAACTAAATCACTAATGGTGTATTGAACATTAAGCTCAATATCAACAATATTTTCATCTTTAGTAAGCATATTGGTCGGTAGTACAAAAGTTCTGATCTTAGATACATTCTCTTGTGCATATACTTCTTCAATTATTGGGAAATGAAATTGCAAACCAGGTCCAAGCACTCTGTTATATTTACCCAAAGTAAGCACAACTAATCTGTCTGCTTCATTAACAATCCTAACGCCTAGGAAGACATATAGTGCAACTAGGCCCATTATTAAATAGGTAAAAAATTTAAAACTAAATTTGAAGCTTGCGCCTCCTCCTCCAGTGCTACCACCACCAGAATTACCAGAAAAAAATATTTTTCTTAATTGTTTAATTGCATCATCGAGATCAGGGGGTGAATTTTTTTTGCCCCAGGGATCTTTTTCATTTGGATTCCAACTCATTTATTAAAGCTCCTTAGATAAGTGTTTATTGTATCAGAAAAAAGGTTTGAATCGTTTTCATCTAATACATTTCCTGCATAATTTAACTCAAATTTCTTCATCCAGGTTAACTGGGTTTTAATTAATTTCTTAGTTGCTTGAAGAGCATCACTACATGCTTCATTTAGGGATATGCTTCCTTCTAAATGCGGCAAAAATTGTTTGTAATTTATTGAGTTCATACTATGCGATACAGATGTTAATTTATAGGTAATAACTAAATTCTCAAGCTCTTTTAAGAAACCGGCATTAACAATTTTTTTTATTCTATCTTCAGCATTTATGTCTAATGCTGCTTTTGAGTCTGACAAACCCAATAACAAACAATCGCCTTTGTTGAGTATTGATCTTGAAGGCTCTTTTTTAAGCTCAGATAGTTTTGTTTTTGTAATTTTTATTATTTCTAAGGCTCTCTCAACTCTTCTAGAATTTTTGATATCTATGGTGTTATATGTTTCTGAGTCTAATTTTTTTAACTCTTCAACTAATGCTTTTTGACCATTTTTTGTTTTAAATTCATCAATTTCTGATCTTATTTCCTTATCAGTCGGAAAATCATGGATACCCTCTAATAGAAGTTTATGAAACATCATCGAACCCCCAACAAATAATGGGATTTTATCGTTTTTAGCTATCTTAACTAATGATTTTTGGACATGGGCCAAGAAAATGCCGGCATTGAAGTTTTTATCAGGCTCTATAATATCAATCAAATGATGCTTAACGCTTTTTTGCTCACTAGTAGTAGGCTTACATGTACCAATATTCATACCTTTAAATACCATTGCACTATCGACACTTATCACTTCCAGAGGAAATTGATCAGCAAGCTCTAGAGACAACGAAGTTTTACCAGCTGCCGAAGGGCCCAGTAAGAAAATTGCAGGTAAATCGTATCTATAGCTCATCTATAAACTTAATAATTTCATCATATGACCCAGAATAATTTGTTAAAGCATCATTTTGAGCTGATTTTTTTTCACTTCTAATAGTTATATTTTGGTACTTACTTATTAGAGATCTAAGTTGATCTTGTTCTGAGAATGTTTCAATAATATTCGTATCGCATAGATCTTTTTTAATTTGTTTATAGTTATCTAACTTAGAACCAGTAATTGATAAAGTGTCTACAAAAATAGGCTCCATAAAATTATGGCCTTTGGCATAATTAATACTGCCAGCAACAATAGCTAAATCACCTGCAGCATAGAGATTAATTAAATCACCCACTTCATCAAATACTAGAATTTCATTGTCATTAATTTTTATATTGGCTTCTTTTTGCAAAGAAGACATTCTAATGCCCCTCAAACCAAAATTTTCAAGCTCTTTAATAACTTTTGAAACTCTCTCAGGATGCCTAGGAGCAAGGATAAGGTTAATATCCATATCAGTAAGAGCTTGAACAACAAAAATTTCCTCACCTTCATGGGAGCTTCCTAAAATTACATTCAATTTTTCCGTACCTAAGATTTTCTGGTAGTGATTTCTTCTATTTTGATCAACACTATAATTCTCTGGGTTAATTTTAATATTCCCAATGTGTTTTATATTTTTAACCTCAAAAAATTCTAACCTATCAATTGTTATTTTTGATTGAGCCAAAAATAAATCAATTTTGCTAAAGAGTGTTTTTGAAAAAACCTTTAGCATCTTAAACCTTTTAAAACTTGTATCTGAAATTGTGCTATTGAGTGAAACTACATTTAAATTTTTTGCTGCATTTAACAAATTTGGCCAGAACTCACTTTCAAATAAAATAATTTTGTTGACCTTAAAATTTATGATTATTTTTTTATGTGCAAACTCAAGATCATATGGAAATGGAAGTATTTTTATATCAGAATTACTAAAATTTTTATTTAACTCTTCCAAACCTGTATTTGTAGTTGATGTGATAAGAATATTTTGACCTTGATTGCTTAGCTTCTTGGCTAATGGAGAAAGAATTTTAATTTCTCCTAAGCTTACCCCATGCAACCATATTGTTTGGTTCTTAACATTAGGTATATTGAAACCTAACTTTTGCTGAATAGTTTTTAGTTTATTCTTATCTAATGTTAATAAGTCTCTTAAAATTAGAAGAGGCAGAAGTAAGATATAAATTAAGCTATATATAAAAAACATTAAATGAATAATATCACTCTTATATTACTAATTTCTTTCACTAAGGCATTAAGCTTTATTCCTAAGATAATTTTCACAAATAGAAATTCACCCCTATGGTCTTTGCTTAGCAAACTATTGAAGAAGAGAAGAAAGATAATAGAAGCAAATATTAATCATTGTTATAAAGATAAAACTTCTGAATGGAGAAGTGATTTAGTCGAGAACATATGGGGCGAGACCTTTTTAGCACTGTATGAAAATAATTTTGCATGGAATGCAGATAAGAGAATAAATAAATACAAATGCGAAGTGCTTAATAGTGAATTATTGGCAGATGCACAAGAACAAAATGTTGGGGTACTGCTCTTATTTAGACATAGTATTTTCCTAGAGCTTTCAGCAAGACTTATTTCTGAGCGTTTTGAAATTTATGGCATGGAAAGACCTAATAACAATGCTGCTATACAAAAATTACAACAAAAGGGAAGGTTAAAATCAATGAAAGGCATAACAGCCAATTCGAATATCAATCAGCTAATAAATTGGCTAAAAGAAGGTAAAACTGTCTTATATGGACCAGACCAAGATTACAGAAATAAAAGATCAGTTGTTTCAGAATTTTTTTCTAACCCATGCCTTACTACTACTGTTCCATATAATTTAAAAAAAATTACAAACTGTAAATTAATTTATCTGGATTTTTATAAGACAAATGACGGCTATAAATTCATTTTAGAAGACGTATCGCATATCGCTGAAAGTAAACAAGCCTTTGCAGATAATATAAATAAAATTATTGAAAAAAGTGTTAATCAAGCTCCTGAACATTATTTATGGCATCACAGAAGATTTAAATCACAGGCTCCTGAAATATATGATTGAACAATTTGAAGAAATAAAAGGGTTCCTAGACTCAGAAGAAGGTAATGCACTATATAAATTCTGTAAGTCCTCTCATTTGAATGGAGTTTGTGCAGAAATAGGGTCTTACTGTGGAAAATCTGCTTGTTATATTGGATATGCTTGTAAAGAGGTCGGATCAAAATTGTACTCAGTTGATCATCATAAAGGCTCAGAAGAACAACAATTTGGAGAGGAGTACTTTGATGAAGAAATTTTTGATTATTCAAAAAATGAAGTAAATACTTTGCCATTATTTTTGAAGAATATCTCAAAATTTCAATTAGATAATTTCATTGAACCAGTGATCATGTCATCAAATGATGCCTCTAAAGTTGTGCCCAATAAACTTGATTTTTTATTTATTGATGGCAGCCATACATTTGAGTCAGCTCGAAGTGATTATAAAAGTTGGGTAAAGAAATTACGTTTGGGCGGAGTACTAGCTATTCATGATGTATATGATTCAGAGGAAGAAGGAGGCCAAGCCCCAAAAGAAATTTACCTTAAAGCATTAGATGAAGGTTTTAATCTGCTAGAAAGAAGGAAAAGTCTTGTGATTCTTAGGCGCTAAAGAAGTATCGCTTTCTCTTTGCCACTAATATCATATAAACAATCTGCAGCCATAATTATTGCGGCATTAGTCCAAGTTGAATTTTCATCTGGCCAAAATATATCTAGATCATATTGGTAGCCAGTAGGAAAATAACCAGAAGAGTTCTTATATTTGAGGATCTCACTAAAAATTTTGGATGCTTCTACTTTCATGCCAATTTTAAATAATGCAATAACACATTCAGAAGATTCAGCTAAAGTTACCCAAGGTTCTTCTGCAACACACTTCACTCCCATTCCTTCAACATAAAATTTTTGCAAAACTTTTTCTGCATCTGTTTTCTTGCCACAATTGCACAGCAAAGGGTAATAAGCATCCATAGAAAACCTTGATCTGTCTATTCCATCTCTGTTAAATTTTTTTGATTTTAAACTCTCAGATGTAATTGCTTCTAAAGCATCAATACAATCTTTGTCGCCAATAATTTCACATATTCTGTTATAGGCTCTTCTAGAAAGCTCAATAGAACATGTTGCAGTGATTAGAGAATTATCTGAAAAACCATTTTTATCTTGAGCCCAAAAATAAAAGCCATCTTCTCTTTTAAATTTTCTAAGACCTGCATAAATTAAATGTATCTCTGTCCTAAAACTTTTTAAGTAATCAAGATCCTGATCAATCAGGTACTTTTGCAGTAAAGGCAAGAAAATATAGGCAGTGTGATGCGCTTCATTAAAATCTTTAGTTACTTTTTCATTAATATACTCAGATTTTACTAACCCTTTTTTATCAAGTTGCCCCAAGCAGAAATGAATTCCTTTATCAAAAGCATCCCATTCTTGATATATGGCTAAGGCAATAAGACACTCACAATGATCCCAATAATCCCATTTTCCTTTTTGGTCCCATAAAATTGCGCCTTTGTCATTTTGGTTTGACATAATCCAATCTTTTGCAGATTTAAGATCATGGTAAATTGAATTGTTTATCATTTTCTAAGGTAGAAACATTCAGATTTGCCAAATAATGGATTCAATAATTTCTCTAGAAACAAGGAAAATTTAGCTTGTCCAAACATTTGTTTTACTAGTAGTGCATGTAGTGATTTTAAGAAGTCATTTTCTTTCATATTATTACGTGCTTTAAGTATCCAATAGATCGAATGCATAGAATGTTCTCTGTGATGTTTAAATAATTTAAGGTTTAACTCTTTGAAGCATTCTTTTAGGAAATCTTTTTTAAATATTCTGATATGGCCTCCTGGTGTTTGCATATATTCTTTTGAATACATCCAGCAAAGACTTTCCGGAAGATAGCTTGGTACACTTATTAGCATTACTGCTCCCGGCTTTAGTATTCTGTAACATTCTTTTAAAACCTCTCGAAAATTTGGCACATGTTCTAAAACTTCTGAGCATATGACTAAATCTTGTGAGTTATCAGGAATTTCAATATTCCTTACATCTCCTCGAATAAATTGATAAGTATTCTGGTTCTTACAGTGGTGTTCTTGGAACTCCCCTAATAAAGCATTTATTTCTTTTTCTGATTGATCTATACCAATGATTTTTGCATTGGAGAGCTTGAATCCCAAGGATTTTAAGTGCCTACCATTACCACATCCTACATCGATGGCAGTCTTAATTTTTTTTAAATTTAATGACTTAAAGTTAAATGTTTCCACTAATTATTTCTTCGAAGAGATCCTCAAGTTTCTTAGCATACTCGTCCCATCCAAAAAAAGCATCTCTTCTGACCTTTGAATTATTAGCTAATTTATCTCTTAAAGCATGATTTTTAACTAGCTCTTTCATTTTATCTTTTAAATCACTAACGTCATCTGAATTAAATTTTAAACCTGCATCGCCAGCAAGTTCGGGCAAAGATGCTTTATCAGAAACAATTACTGGTAAACCAGTTGCTATCATTTCAACAAGAGGAAATCCAAAACCCTCATAACTGGATGCTGCTATGCCTATATCTGATGCATTCAGTATTTTAATCAATTCATTTCTTGGTAATTTTTTTCTAAAAGAAACTAGATCATTCAAATCTAAATCATTTATTAATTTTTTATTGTCTTCTCTTAGGTCACCAATAATAGTCAGTTTGGCACTTAGCCCATCGTTCTTAAGTAAGTAAAGAGCTTTTAAAATATTCCTTAGATTCTTCATAGGAACATCTGAACTTATGATTGTTACAAACTCAGAGTTAAAAGATGTTCTTTGATGAAACTTGCAGTCAGCTAAATCTATACCATTCCAAATAACTGAAATTTGTTCTGCTGGATACTGAAAATAGTGGCATATATCTTTCTTAGAGGACTTGGATGGTGAAATAATTTTTTTTACTTTTTTGAGATTCTTTTTTTGAAAATTAAGAAATGAGTACCACCTTTTTATTGCTAATTTTCTTAAAAAACTACTTTCATTTTCCAAATCAATATCTCTATCAACATGTATTGGGTGATGCAGGGTAGTTATGAGCTTCTTGTTTATTGAATCAGGGTAATTGCTAATTGACTGATTATCATGAAATACATCATAAGAGTCTGCTGTTTTAGCGAATTCAGTATTTTGCAAAAGTCTGTCACCGAAAAATATTGGTTCGGTGAATGTTCCGGTAAAAGTTTCAATAAAGTCCCATAGATCTAATCTAGTTTTTTCTTGAGCTTGGAAAATTTTAAACCTTTCAAATGAATTAAAAGTTTCGAAATAGCCTGGGGTATTTATTTCAACTACCTTAATTTTATTACTAACAATAGGTAAAGGGTTGCCAGAAAAAATAGTGACCTCATGACCTCTGTTTTGAAGGGCCTCAGAGACGTTTTTTATATAGATTCCTTGGCCACCTGAAAAAGGATCACTTCTGTAGCTTAGAAGCCCAATTTTAAGTTTTTTCATTAAACTTTAGAAAGCCAATCTGAGTACTTATCAGATTTTCTTCTAACAGCATCAAGGTAGTTTTGTTGAATTTGTGTAGTTATTTCACCTCTTTTTCCTATCCCTACTTTAATTTTATCTATGGCTCTGATAGGTGTGATCTCAACAGCTGTACCACAGAAGAATACTTCATCAGCAGTGTATAGTTCATCTCTGGTTATATGCCTTTCTAATACTTCCAATCCTAAATCTTCTGCTATTTTCATAACAGACCTTCGCGTTATGCCATTAAGACAACATGTTAATTCTGGGGTCATCACCTTCCCTTTTTTAATTAGGAAAATATTTTGGCCACTACCCTCTGCAACAAAACCATTTGTATCTAATAATATAGCTTCTTGATACCCATTTCTTTTAGCTTGGTCATGTGCCATAACTCCATTGACATAACCGCCTGAAATTTTGCCTTTTGTCATTAAACTATTTGGAAACTGTCGGGTAAATGAAGAAACCATGACATCAATTCCAGACTCTAAGGCCTCAGCTCCAAAATATGATGGCCATTCCCAACATGAAATCATGAGATGTGATTTCATGTCTACAATATCTAAACCTAATCTTTCATCATTTAAATAAATTAGAGGTCTTATGTAAGCATCTTTAAGTCCTGATTTCTCTATAACACCTAACTGTGCTTCCATTACTTCATCCATTGAATGGTTTATTTCTACATTGATTATTTTTGCAGACTCAAAAAGCCTCTCTGTATGTTCTTTTAGTCTAAAGATGCTAACAGAGCTGTCATCATGTGATGCATAAGATCTTACCCCTTCAAAGGCCCCAAGACCATAATGCAATGTATGAGTAAGCGGGCTTATATAAGCATCCTCTTTTTGAATGTATTTTCCGTTTAACCAGTAAGTATTTGACATAGGGGTAGTATAATTGTTTGAAACTTTTTTTAAACATAATGAACAAAAACATTTTTAGAGCCTATGACATCAGGGGAAGCTCTATTACAGATCTAGATGATCAAACAATAAGAAAAATAGGTTATGTTCTGGGAAGGAGAATTCTTAATGCTGGAAAAGATTCTGTCTATATTGGTCACGACTCAAGACTATCAGCTGCTTCTCTGCAGAAATCACTAACCGTAGGATTTAATGCATCTGGCGTAAAAGTTTTAGGGTTAGGTTTAGTTCCTACTCCGCTTGTTTATTACGCAACCAAAACTGGATCTACTCCAAATGGTGTGATGATAACAGGAAGCCATAATCCTAAAGACGATAATGGGCTTAAAATTGTTTTAAATGATAGCGCTGTTTCAGGGTTAGAGTTATTTGAAGAAGTAGCTAATCAAGATTTGATACCTGAAGTGCCTGAAAACTATGAAAAAGTTGAGATTGTGCCCAACTATCTTAAAGAGATCAAAGAAAAAATACTAATAAGCAACAAATTCAAAGTTATTCTTGATGCAGGCAATGGTGCAGCAGGTGAGATAGCTGATTTAATTTTTAATGCACTTGGTTTTGAGACAATTTCTATAAATAAAGAGCCTGACGGTAATTTTCCTAACCATCATCCTGATCCCAGCAAAGAAAAAAATCTAGAAGAACTTAAAATGAAGGTTAAAGAACATAATGCTGATGTTGGTTTTGCCTTTGATGGTGATGGTGACAGGGTTGGCATGATTACAAATCATGGAGATTCAGTGCTTGCAGATCATTTAATCATGTTATTAACACAACACTATCTTAAAAAAAGGTCTGGCCCAATAATCTTTGACGTAAAGTGCTCAAGCCAACTACCTGCTTTAATCAATGAACTGGGCGGTAAGGCAATTATGGAAAAAACTGGACACTTTAACATTAAGAAAGCTATCAAAAAGCATAATGCTGTTCTAGGTGGAGAAATGTCGGGTCATATATTCATTAATCATGAATGGTATGGTTTTGATGATGCAATAT
>CENX01033227.1_pt1 | contig 16781 bp, 15 predicted proteins | sample 361321 | NCBI WGS metagenome assembly CENX01 (sample SAMEA2619678, study PRJEB7988) | marine metagenome | isolation source: saline water (ENVO:00002010), including | reverse complement strand
AGCTAATGATCGACTAATCAAATGATAATTTAGGAACTATACATTCTTCTTAGTTTTACAAGTCTTTCTATGCAATTCTTTTTATGCAATCATAGCCCACAATTAGGTCTACTAAATGTTAACACGGTTTTAATTTTTGGTTCAAACGCAGCTTTATTTGGCATTGTGTAAGACTAATTTTGTATGTGACACAAAATATTGTTGCCCAATACTTTAAATGAAAAAACCTATCAGGTTTTCATTGCAGTAATTAGTAAATATAATAGGTGGTTATGACGATCTTATTCACACATCAATCTTGCCTCCTACATGAAGTTGCTGCAGGGCATCCAGAAAACCCATCGAGATTGAAGGTATTGGAGGCTCTATTTGCAAACGACACATTCAAAGAATTAGAGAGAAGAGATGCACCATTGGGATCGGTCGATCAAATAGCATTGATGCACTCAGAAAAATATATTGAAGAGATTGTCAGGGCCGTTCCAGATAATGAACTTGTATATTTGGATGCGGACACGTCATTATCCCATGGATCAACTGAAGCGGCTATGAGAGGGTGTGGGTCCGTTTGCGCCGCTATTGATGCATTAATCACAGAAAATGCTAAAAACGCTTTTTGTGCTGTTCGTCCACCAGGGCATCACGCTGAGACAGAGAAGGCTATGGGGTTTTGTTTGTTCAATAATGCAGCTATCGGTGCTGCATACGCTCGAGAAAAATTTAAGGTTGATAGGGTAGCAGTTGTCGATTTCGATGTTCATCATGGTAATGGAACGCAAGAAATGTTCTGGTCGCAACCTAATCTTTTATATGCCTCAACCCATCAAATGCCATTGTTTCCTGGGACAGGCGCTATATCTGAGGTCGGAGAATATAATAACGTTATAAATGCCCCACTCTCAGCTGGCTCTGGTAGTTCTGAATTCAAAACAGCCTTTAATGATATTATTTTCCCCGGTTTGAGAAAATTCAGTCCTGATTTATTAATTATATCTGCCGGCTTTGACGCCCACGCTGATGACCCCCTCGCCAATTTAAATTTATATGAGAATGATTTTTCATGGATTACTTTGGAATTATTAGCAATTGCTGAAAAATATTCAGATGGGCGTTTGGTTTCTGTATTAGAAGGTGGGTATAACCTTGAAGCGTTGAGCAGTTCCGTATCTGTACATGTGCGCGAACTCATGTCAGTTTAGTTTTAACGTTTTAGACTTTTTAAGTAGGTCGTTTTAGGAGGTATAAATTGGCGGAAGAGAATAAATCATTAGAAAGCGTAAGTTTTGAGGAATCTCTTGCGGAACTAGAAGCTATAGTTGACCGTTTAGAAAGTGGACAAGGTTCTCTAGACGAAGCGATAAAAGCGTATGAGAGGGGGTCCGAACTCAAGAGACATTGTCAAACAAAACTAGATGAAGCGAGAATGAAGGTAGAAAAGATTAGATTGCCAGAGAATGGAAATAAACCAGAAGTCTCCGACTTCGAATAAGTAGATCGTATTTCAAACCATAATCTATGACAAAAAATCACCTCAAAGACCTTTTAGATACCTCTGCTGCAAAAGTTGAAAAAGCAATGGAGAGCTTGTTGCCTCGTTCGGAGGGTATAGAAGCCCCGCTTCTTGAGGCTATTCGATACAGCGCCCTTGGCGGAGGAAAGAGACTGCGTTCTTTTATGGTTCTCCAATCAGCTCGTCTATTCAAAGTCGAAGAAATATACGCCTTGAGAGTGGCGGCGGCCGTTGAGTTTATGCATAGTTACTCACTCATACATGACGATTTACCCGCTATGGATAATAGCGACACAAGAAGAGGAAAGCCGAGCTGTCATATCAAATTTGGTGAGGCAACGGCCATATTGGCAGGTGACGCGCTCCAAGCGCTTGCTTTTGAAACCCTTGTTTCGGAGGAAACACACCCTGAACCTGGTATCCGTTGTCGGTTGGTTAACGCATTGGCTTCTGCCTCGGGGGGAGCGGGAATGGTGGCAGGTCAAATGATGGATTTAGTTGGTGAAACCACTTCATTGTCATTCGATCAGATAACCAGATTGCAGAATTTAAAGACTGGTGAGATGTTTGCCTTTAGCGCTAGAGCTGGAGCGATTTTATCAGGAGTCCCTTCTACTGAAGAAGATAATCTTAGAAAATATGCGGAAAGATTTGGGTTGGCCTTTCAAATAGCAGATGATTTGCTAGATTTAGAGGGAGACCCGTTAGAGGTTGGAAAACCTACCGGTCAAGATGAAAATGCCAATAAGGCTACGTTCGTTTCTGCGTTAGGTGCGGATCGAGCTCGCAATAAGGCAGAGATTTTAATTGAAGAAGCAGTGATTATGCTTGATAAATGGGATGAAGAAGGGCAATCCTTGAGGGATTTGGCGCGTCATATATTAAAAAGAACGAATTAAAAGGGTTAATAATGGATCAAAGTCTGACGCCATTACTAGATGAGATTAGATTCCCAGGGGATTTACGACAATTATCATCAGACAAGTTGCAGCAATTAGCTGATGAGTTGCGGCAAGAAGTTATAAACGCCGTCTCAGTTACGGGTGGGCATTTGGGTGCTGGCCTCGGTGTTGTTGAACTGACGGTAGCATTGCATTACGTTTATAATACTCCTGGAGACCGGTTAATCTGGGATGTTGGCCACCAGGCATATCCTCATAAAGTCATTACGGGTCGTCGAGATAGTATAAGGACGCTGCGGCAAAGAAATGGTCTTTCCGGGTTTACCAAAAGATCAGAAAGTGAGTACGACCCATTTGGCGCAGCACATAGTTCTACTTCTATTTCCGCGGGACTTGGGATGTCCGTAGCGCGCGATTTAATCGGCAATACTAATCACGTTATAGCGGTCATTGGTGATGGTGCGATGAGTGCTGGTATGGCCTATGAAGCGATGAATAATGCGGGGACAGCTAACTCACGGTTGCTGGTTATTTTAAATGATAACGATATGTCCATAGCTCCTGCTGTGGGGGCTATGAGCGCGTATCTTTCTCAACTCATAAGCTCAAAACCATATAGGAATATTAGGGAACTTGTGAAACAAATTGCGCAACGCTTTCCTAAACAAGTAGAAGTTACCGCTAAAAGGGCGGAGGAGTACGCGCGTGGACTGGTGACAGGTGGCACGTTATTTGAGGAGCTAGGGTTTTATTACATTGGACCCGTTGACGGGCACAACATGGATCATTTATTGCCAGTGTTAGAAAATATTCGTGACGCAACTCAAGATAAACCGGTACTCCTCCATGTGGTGACAGAAAAGGGGCGTGGACATCCTTTTGGAGAGCAATCGGTTGAGAAATATCACGCTGTCCAAAAATTTGATCTGGTAACGGGAACTCAAACTAAACCCAAAGCTAATGCTCCTACCTATACTGATGTTTATGCGACTGCTTTAATAGCTGAAGCGGCTGATGATGCCTCCATAGTTGCTATCACAGCAGCTATGCCTTCTGGGACGGGAATTAACAAGTTCGCTGAGAAATTCTCCGAAAGAACTTTTGACGTTGGCATAGCAGAGCAGCACGCTGTTACATTTGCTGCTGGTATGGCTACTGAAGGATTAAAACCGTTTGTGACAATTTATTCCACATTTTTGCAACGCGCCTTTGATCAAGTAGTCCACGATGTTGCAATCCAGGGATTACCTGTAAGATTTGGGATTGATAGGGCCGGATTAGTTGGTGCTGATGGAGCAACCCATGCAGGATCATTTGATCTAACTTATCTATGTTGTTTGCCAGGGTTCGTCGTTATGGCGGCCGCAGATGAAGCAGATTTAATGCATATGGTTGCGACATCTGCCTCTATAAACGACCGACCATCAGCTGTCCGATATCCAAGGGGTGAAGGGATCGGCATTGATCTTCCAGTCAAGGGAGTTCCTCTAGAGATAGGAAAAGGCAGAGTTTTACGAGAGGGTAATACCGTAGCTATATTATCTCTTGGCGGGCGCTTGTCGGAGAGTTTGTTAGCTGCCGATGATCTCGCCACACGTGGTCTCATGATAACGGTCGCCGATGCTAGATTTGCAAAACCTATTGACCAGCAGTTGATCCAAGAGCTCGCTTCTTCCCATGATATATTGATAATCATTGAAGAGGGTTCGGTAGGTGGTTTTTCTAGTCATGTTTTAGACTTTTTAACAAATAAAGGATTATTAGACGGGACCTTAAAGGTACGCGCTATGTGTTTGCCCGACCGTTTTCTAGATCATAATTCGCCTGAAATGCAGTATAAGGAAGCTGGTTTAGACGCAGAGCATATAGTCAAAACGGCTTTATTAGCATTAGGTCATAAGGATGAAATGAAACCCGTTAGTGCTTAAAGGGCTTTCATTTTTAAACCTTTATAGCACTATTTTTTGCGTTGATTGAACAAAGTGTTTACATGACTGGAGAACTTTATCGAATAGATCAACTGCTCGTTCGTAACGGGTTATCTCAATCACGAACTCAGGCCAAGGCGCTCATTGATGCTAGGCTTGTAACTTGTGATGGAGATGTTATCTCGAAAGCGTCTACATTATTTCAAGAAACTGCAGATATTGTAGTTACGGGTGAGATTCATCCTTGGGTATCTCGCGGAGGGCAAAAGTTAGCGGCTGCATTAGACTTTTTTCAAATAGATGTTGCCGGCTTCGTTTGTCTTGACCTAGGTGCATCAACAGGTGGCTTTACAGATGTTTTAATTTCCAACGGGGCTAGTAAAAGTTATGCGGTCGATGTTGGGAGTGGACAGTTAGCGAACAAACTCCGCGCTAACGATATCGTCGTAAATCTGGAAAAAACAGATGCAAGAAATTTGAGTGTCACTCTGATCCCTGACCCAATTGATATACTGGTTTGTGATGTGAGCTTTATCTCTCTTACAAAAATACTCCCTGTTCCCATGAAATTGGTTAAAGAGGGTGGTACACTTATTTGTCTAGTCAAGCCTCAGTTTGAAGTGGGGCCAAGGCAGGTAGGCAAAAAAGGTATTCTTCGTGACGACAAGCTCAGGCGCTCTGTTTTAAAAAGTGTCTCGCTATGGCTTGATGCTCGTCGAGGATGGAGGGTTTTGGATTCTATTGAGTCACCCATTCTTGGAGTTAGTGGGAACCGTGAATTTCTGGTGGCATGTTCGAAAGAAGATAAAACTTTGTAAACACTTATAAAATTGATTCTATAAAAACTTCTTTTACCAAATCGTCAAATCTTGTTTTCAGTTGTGCAGTAGCTTCGGCTTTAAAGTTTCTAATATCTTCAGTGGTGGGACGACCATTCTCCCACATTCTTATAGCCAATGGATAAATGATACCTCTCAAGGCATTTTTTTCTACATTTAACGATCTTCTTGCAGCAGGGCTACTTGTTTGCACCGCGACGCGAAGTTTCCCCTCTACAAGTCGGCCATTAACATATAACGAAATGTAGAACATAGGTAACGGCAAAACGTCACGTCCGACCATGAATTTGTAGACTTTTTCCTCATTAAATTTTTTATCTCTTTTTTTCTGTTCTTTTTCCTTGGCTTTCATTTCTTGTGTTAACCCGTCATCCTCTTTTTCTTCCGCTAATGAAAAGGATACGGAGGTGGATAAATGAAAACCGAACAATAAAAGGAGTAAAAAATATTTAAAATATCTTACCATGAATAGTTCCAATAATGGAGGTTATAGGCCGATCCTGACAATCATTTGTTCACATTTACACACCTTTTCAAGTTAAGTGTCACATTGTGCTTTAAATCGCAAAATATGATCAGCTAGTACACAAGCCATCATTGCTTCTCCTACCGGCACTGCTCTAATACCCACGCAAGGATCATGCCTTCCTTTTGTTATAACCTCAACTTCCGAACCAAATCTATCTATTGATTTTCGTGGTGAAAGAATTGAACTTGTCGGTTTCACGGCAAACCTAACAATTATTGGTTCGCCTGTCGTTATTCCTCCGAGGATACCCCCAGCTGTATTCGTAAGAAACCCAGGCTCACCATTAATTATTCGCATCTCGTCAGATGCCTCTTTACCAGGTGTCGATACAATATCGAACCCATCGCCGATTTCAACTGCCTTAACTGCATTTATTGACATCATTGCACTAGCTAAATCACTATCTATTTTCCCATAAATGGGTTCACCAAGACCAATTGGGACGTCTGTCGCGACTATTTCTATTATCGCGCCGGCTGATGAACCAGATTTTCGGACATCATCTAAAAAAGTTGACCACTTGGACGCTGCATCTTGGTCAGGTGACCAAAAGGGATTCCGTTGAGTTTCCTCCCAGTCCCAATTGTCTCTATTTATTTTGTGGGGGCCAATTTGAACGAGTGCACCTCTTATTTTCATATTTTTTTTTGTTCTAGATGATATTATTTTTTGAGCTATTGCTCCAGCAGCGACGCGCATCGCTGTTTCCCTTGCTGAGGACCTTCCGCCTCCACGATAGTCTCTAATGCCATATTTTTTCTCATACGTATAATCAGCATGGCCAGGACGAAACTTATCTTTTATATCTCCATAATCCTTGGATCGCTGATCCTGATTTTCGATCACTAGGCTAATGGATGTTCCTGTTGTTTTACCTTCAAAAACGCCCGATAAAATCCTTACTGTATCCGGCTCTTGTCGTTGGGTTGTAAAACGAGATTGACCAGGTTTGCGTTTGTCTAAATAAATTTGTATGTCAGCTTCAGTAAGCGGTATTAATGGAGGCACTCCGTCTATCACGCAACCTATAGCCGGCCCATGGCTTTCACCCCATGTGGTGAATCTGAATAACCGCCCAAAACTATTACTTGTCATTTTGAATTTCCCATAGGCACCTATACAACTGATATGTCGGGTGCATCTACTGCTTTCATACCTACAATATTGTAACCACAATCGACGTGGTGGATCTCACCAGAAACCCCGCTTGCCAAATCACTGAGTAAATACATTGCAGCCCCACCAACATCATCAAGAGTTACATTTCTCTTTAAAGGCGAGTTATATTGATTCCACTTTAAAATATAACGAAAATCACCTATCCCAGAAGCGGCTAGTGTCTTCATCGGACCGGCCGACAACCCATTGACGCGGATGCCTTGCCCGCCTAAATCAACGGCTAGATATCGAACGCTAGCCTCCAGCGCTGCTTTTGCTACGCCCATTACATTGTAATGCGGCATTACGCGTTCAGATCCATAATAGCTGAGCGTAAGAAGGCTTCCTCCATTTTCCATTAAATCGGCTGCGTGCTTGGCCACCGAAGTAAAAGAATAGCACGATATATCAAGTGTTCTTAAAAAATTATCTCTAGTAGTGTTAACATACTCACCTTTTAATTCTTCTTTATCTGAGTACGCGATCGCGTGCACTAGGAAATCTAATTTCCCCCATTTTTTCCTTATCAAGGCAAAAGCTTCCTCAATACTTCTATCTTCCGTAACATCGCATTGCATAATCGTATCTGAACCAACTGATTGCGCTAATGGTTCTAATCTTTTTAAAAGTGCGTCACCTTGGTAAGTGAATGCTAACTCGGCCCCATGCTCTGCAGCAGTTTTGGCAATGCCCCAGGCGATGGAACGTTCATTCGCTACTCCCATAACAAGGCCGCGTTTGCCTGCCATTACATTTGATACTGCATCCATTTAAATCTCACAGTTCTTTCATTAGGTCAGAAAAAATATTATTTCTTAAGAATCCTATTTTACACCAAACATTACAAGGGGCAAATGTGCGAACAATAATAATTAAACGGCAATGAATCAGTGTGTCATACCCCACTACGCCTTCAGGGCAATATTCTCTGGATCGTAGGGACTCTCAGCGATAATTTTTGCTGGTAAAAGTTTGTCGAGAAGTCTCACTTCGCATTCCTGACCAATATTAGCGTGACCGCTTTCGATATATCCCAACATCAAAGATTTGCGAATAAAATGTCCATAACCTCCAGAAGTACCCCTACCTACTACTTTACCGTCTATGATTATAGGTTCATTCCCAAAAGAATCGGCGTCATTCGCTTCTATCTCTATCGTGCAGAATTTATTGGGTACGCCCTGTTCCTGCTGCTCGACTAAGGCCTGTCTTCCCGTGAATTCTCCTTTGTTTAATTTAATAAATCGGTGAAGATTGGCCTCAAGTGCTGAATTTTCTGCATTTAAATCTGTCCCCCATAATCGGTAAGATTTTTCTAGCCTCATTGAATCCATAGCCCGCATTCCTACATTTTTAATCTCAAACTCTGCGCCTGCTTCCCGCAGTGCCTCGAAAAGTTGTAATTGATATTCGATGGGATGGTGCAGTTCCCAACCTAAAGAGCCAACAAAATTCACACGCATCGCCCGTACTTTTGGACAAAAGCCAATTGGAATTTCCTGCATGGAGAGCCATTTGAAGGACTCGTTGGAGACATCAGCATCTGCGATCTTTTGTAAAACGGAGCGCGCATTCGGTCCTGCTAATACAAAAACGCCATATTGATTAGTTTTATCAGAAAGGTGAACAGAGCCGTCTTTAGGCATAGACTTCTGCAGAAAATCTAAGTCAATATTATGTGCTGCGCCTGGACCAACCACAAAGAATTTCTCTCCTAAAATACCATCAGAGAGACGAGTAATAGTAAATTCCGATCGAATAGAGCCAGATGGATTCAATGCGTGGACTAGACTTAAACCACCCACGTTTTTCGGAATATTATTGGCAACAAGCTTATCGATATATTCTCTTGCAGACCGGCCCTCTATTTCAAATTTAGAAAAAGAGGACAGTTCTATCAAACCAACGTTTTCACGAGTGGCGCGAACTTCATTACCAACATGCTCAAACCAGTTTGACCTTCTGAATGAATAGTTATCTCTACGTCTCACATTTTGAGGGGCAAACCAATTTGGACGCTCCCAACCGAATCTAGCACCCCAAACGGCACCCGCCCTATCTAGTCTATCGTAAACAGGGGTAGTCTTTGCTGGACGGCCCTCCGCCCGCTCTTCCATTGGGAAGTGATTTACAAAAACGTGTGCATATGCTTCTTCATTCTTTATCTTTGCGAAATTTTTTGAAACGACGCCAAACCGTCTGGGGTCTACCCCAAGCATATCCACACTGGGTTCGCCATTGACCGCCCATTCAGCTAATTGCCAGCCGGCTCCACCCGCTGCTGTCACTCCAAAGCTATGTCCTTCGGAGACCCAGAAGTTTTCCAAGCCAAAAGCTGGGCCAACCATCGGATTTCCGTCCGGAGTATAAGATATTGGACCATTAATTATGTCTTTTATCCCGGCGTTCTCGAAAGATGGCACACGATGCATTGCGGCCTCCACATGTGGCATTAACCTCTCAAGCTCCCCAGGAAAGAGATCTTTCTCAAATGTTTCCGGAACACCATTAATAAAACAGGCTGGGGCTCCTTTCTCGTATGGACCAAGAATCCATCCCATTCTTTCTTCTCGTAGATAATATGAGGAATCAGATTCTCTCAAAACTGGGAGTTCACTATTACCCGCTTCCCGGTATTTTTGAAGTTCTGGATCAATATCGGTCACTATATATTGATGCTCAACAGGAATCACCGGTATTTGTAAGCCGACCATCTTGGCAGTCGAGATTGCATAATTCCCGGTACAACAAACGACATGCTCGCATTTAATGTTGCCTTTGTTGGTTTTAATGATCCACTCCCGACTAGAACTACGATCTATTCCATCAACCTGCGTCTGCTGATTTATTTCTGCACCTAATTTTCGCGCACCTTGTGCTAACGCCATTGTGACATCCACGGGGGCGATATGACCATCAGTCGGGTGCCAAAGGGCTCCTATTAGACCATCCATGTTAGCCAAAGGCCAAAGTTTCTTGATTGCTGATACGTCGATCAAATGAGACTCAACGCCGATAGTCTCTGCAGTACATTGGTAATTCCGATACTCGTCCATTCTTTCCGGATTTCGTGCGAGGCGGAGATTTCCGTTTGTGTGCATCCCAACTGCCTGGCCAGTTTCAGCTTCCAAAGTTTTATAAAGCTCAACAGAATATTGGTGCAGCTGACCGACTGAATAACTCATATTAAATAGAGGCAAAAGACCAGCAGCATGCCAGGTCGAGCCAGCAGTTAATTCAGTCCTTTCTAATAATACGGCATCTGACCAGCCTAGTTTTGCAAAATGATAGAGAGCACTCACGCCGACGACACCGCCTCCTATAATTACTACACGCGCTTGATCTCTCATTTTATCTATCCTCATTACAGCTCAGTACTCTATATTTAACAAACTAAACGGGCTAGCTAACTATGCAAATAAAAAAGAAGTCTTGTTATGCTTTACAGTCCGTTAGTCGTTGCTTAGGGTTCCTTTTTGTAGGGTGGGTTTTTAAATATAACTCTCGACTGCGAATGGACGGGGACTGGTAAAAATGAAGGCTGATACAGATCACCTGGTTGAGTTTATAAATGTCCAAAAGACGTATGATGGCGAAGAACTTGTAGTTAAAAACCTCAATCTTAAGATAAAGTCTGGTGAGTTTTTAACTATGCTAGGGCCTTCTGGATCCGGAAAAACAACATGTTTGATGATGATTGCTGGATTTGAGACCCCTACGCATGGCAAGGTGATGCTTGGCAACGTAGAATTAAATAATGTCCCACCTCACAAGAGAGGCATTGGTATGGTGTTTCAAAATTACGCATTGTTTCCCCACATGACCGTTTTTGAAAACTTGGCTTTTCCTTTGGAAGTAAGAGGAATGTCGGGAGTTGAAATAGAAAAAAAAGTTAAAAATGCGTTAGATATGGTCGAATTGGGTCAATTTTCTTTTAGACGACCCGCGCAATTATCGGGAGGTCAACAGCAGCGTGTGGCGTTGGCGAGAGCCCTGGTTTTTGAGCCAGAGTTGGTTTTAATGGATGAGCCTTTAGGAGCTTTAGATAAAAACTTACGAGAACAAATGCAATATGAGATTAAGCATATTCACGAGAACCTTGGGATGACAGTTGTTTATGTCACACACGATCAATCTGAGGCGCTTACCATGTCCGATAGAATAGCGGTCTTCAACGACGGTGTAATACAACAATTAGCTGCGCCAGCAGACCTATATGAGCGGCCGGAAAATGCTTTTGTCGCTGAATTCATAGGTGAGAACAATCGGCTTTTAGGAAAGATAAAAGCAATAGAAAATGACACTTGTTTCGTTGAGGTTGCAGGTGAGGCAATCTCTGCATTAAACGTTCAAAAGGAAAAGGTCGGATCGGCGTGCAGTCTATCCTTGAGGCCGGAGAGGGTAATTCTTAACCCCAAAAAAGATGAGTGTGCGAACAACTTTAACGCAAAAATTGTTGAACTAATTTATTTGGGTGACCACATACGTTGCCGAATGAATGTTTGCGCAAATGATGAATTTATCGTTAAAGTTCCTAACACTCAGCCTAATTTAACTTTAGCAGAAGGTGACGATGTGAAAGTTGGCTGGCATATTGAAGATTGTAGAGCATTGGATGTGTGAGAAATTGTAACTGATATTATTGATGTTGAGAAAGTAGTGGGGTGCAGCCTGATGCTTATTGGTAGGCTGACTTATATCGACATCTTTTAACCGCCGATATTATCGGCAACAACGCAAGGAGAATAAAAATGAAACTCCCAATAAAAAGTAGTGCGGTTATATTTAGCCTCTTAACCTTCGGAGCCGGATCAGCGTTAGCTGCGGATGCGTTAACTGTTGTTTCCTGGGGCGGCGCTTATACCAAAAGTCAATTGGAAGCATATCACAAACCATATACAGCAAAATTTGGAACAAAAATACAATCAGAGGATTACAACGGCGGTTTAGCAGAGGTTAGAGCTCAGGTTGAGTCAGGTAAAGTTACCTGGGATGTCATAGATGTTGAGGTGTCTGATGCTGTCCGAGGCTGTGATGATGGGTTATTTGAGACAATTTCTTCGAAGTCTCTACCCAAAGGTGCTAATGGCGTTACAGCAGAAAAAGACTTCATTCCGGGAGCGCTCACTGAATGCGCCGTCGGCTCAATTGTTTGGTCAACCATTTATGCTTATGACGCGGACAAGTATTCTGGTTCCAAACCAACGAGCTTAAACGACTTTTTTGATGTAAAAAAGTTCCCTGGCAAGCGCGGACTTCGTAAAGGTGCTAAAGTGAATTTAGAATGGGCATTGATGGCGGATGGCGTTTCACATAATGAAGTTTACAAGGTCCTTGAAACAAAAGCAGGTCAAGACCGAGCGTTTGCAAAACTTAGCAGCATTAAAGATCACGTTCTTTGGTGGGAAGCAGGTGCACAACCTCCTCAGATGCTAGCAGACGGTGAAGTTGTTATGACGTCTGCTTACAATGGTCGCATTTTCAATGCAGCCGTCCAAGAGAAGAAAAACTTTGAAATAGTTTGGGATAAACAACTATTTGATTTTGACCTTTTCGCAATCATTAAAGGGACTCCCCGGCTAAACGAAGCGAAGCGCTTTGTCGGTTTTGCTACAGCCACCGAGCAATTAGCAAACCAGGCTAGTTGGATTTCTTATGGTCCAACTAGAAAGTCATCTATTAAACTGATTTCAACCCATGCAACATCGGGTGTTAAAATGATGCCTCATATGCCTACGGCACCGAATAATTTTAAAACAGCGGTGCTTGCAAATGCTGAGTTTTGGGCAGATAACGGTGATGAATTGAATGAGCGTTTCAACTCTTGGCTCGCTAAGTAACTTTGGTAAAATAGGGTGGGGCATCAAAGCCTCACCTTATTCATTTTGATAGATCTTTAACTAAATTGACCAAATCCTCATTAATCTCTAACGGCGATGGGCTTCCACTGAAGCAAAGCCTGAAAAAAGCTGAACGTGGACGTCGTTTTAAGGCACTGATGTTTGTCTTGCCGTTGCTTGCTTTTGTCTCTGTTTCATTTGTTCTTCCTATTTTCGATATGTTATTCCGAAGCGTAGATAACCCGGTAGTATCGACGTATTTGCCTAAAACGATTGAACAGCTGACTTTATGGAAGGGTAAGGAACTTCCAAAAGCGGAAGTGTTTGAGACGCTCGCACGAGAACTGTTAATTGCGAAAAAAAATAGAACAATAGGGAAAATCGCGGCCCGTCTTAATTTTGAGACAAGTGGTATGAGAAGTGCCATAAATAAAACGGTACGAAAAATCAAAAAATATAAGGGTGCTCACTACAAGGAAGCCTTGATAAAGTTTGATAAACGCTGGGGCGAAACAAATACCTGGGAGACAATCAAGAGAATTGGGGCCAGATATACGAGCGTCCAATATCTGGCAGCCTTAGATCTCAAAATGGGACCAGAGGGTAAAATTATAACGCAGCCTGAGGATAGGCAGATTTATGTAAAAATTTTTCTAAGAACATTATGGATTAGCCTGGTGGTTACATTGACCTGTCTGTTGCTTGCGTTTCCCGTTTCGTATTTGCTAGCTACTCTTCCTTTGCGAATAAGCAATATATTGATGGTGATGGTTTTGTTGCCATTTTGGACGTCGCTGCTTGTACGGACGACCTCTTGGATTGTTCTGCTTCAGAGAAACGGGGTGGTTAATGATATTATAGTCTGGCTTGGGATAATTGATGATGGTTCCCGAATTCAGATGGTATATAATCAAACAGGCACCTTAGTGGCGATGACACAAATTTTACTACCTTTTATGATACTGCCACTGTACAGCGTCATGAAAACTATATCGCCGTCTTATATGAAAGCTGCAAGGTCTTTAGGTGCCTCTCCTCTACGGGCGTTTGCGCGCGTGTATGTTCCCCAAACGGTACCAGGGATTGGTGCAGGCTGTTTGCTCGTTTTTATCTTATCAATCGGCTATTATATAACTCCCGCACTGGTAGGAGGACAGTCGGGACAACTGATTAGTAATTTCATAGCGTATCATATGAAGTCTTCTCTTAATTGGGGGCTTGCGGCCGCTTTGGGAACTATTTTGTTATTTGCGGTGCTCAGTCTTTACTGGCTTTACAATAAAATTGTAGGCATCGATAACATGAAGTTGGGATAAGCTGATGGCATTTCCTCCCTACACTGGACTTGGTGGCAAAATAACCCACTACAGTTTTTTGATATTTTGTGCCTGTGTATTCTTATTTCTGATTGCACCGATACTTGTTATCATACCTTTGTCTTTTAATGCAGAACCTTATTTCACCTTTACGGAAGGTATGATGGCTCTAGATAAAGAGGCATATTCAGTCCGTTGGTATAAAGATATTGCAACTAATCCTCAATGGATTTTTTCAGCAAAAAATAGCATCTTTGTGGCTACTTTCTCAACCTTGATAGCAACTGTGTTGGGTACCTTGGCAGCACTTGGGCTGAGTCAATCTCATATGCCATATAGGCCTTTAGTAATGGGCGTACTTATTTCTCCTATGATTGTGCCTTTAATTATTTCTGCCGCTGGAATGTTTTTTTTCTACTCTAAAATTGGATTATCACAAACCATGCCCGGGTTGATCTTAGCTCATGCTGTGCTTGGTACTCCGTTTGTCGTTATAACCGTGACTGCTACACTTGCTGGCTTTGACCATTCATTAACCAAGGCAGCACAAAGTCTTGGGTCGGGAACTTCTCGAACATTTTTTAAAATACAGATGCCATTAATTTTACCAGGCGTTGTTTCGGGAGCCCTATTTGCGTTCATTACATCATTTGATGAAGTGGTTGTTGTTTTTTTTCTTGCTGGTTTTGAACAACGCACAATACCGAGGCAAATGTGGGCGGGTATTCGGGAACAAATCAGTCCAACAATTTTAGCTGTTGCTACTATTTTAGTCTGTGTTTCTATCTTGCTGCTCACGACAGTTGAATTATTACGACGGAGAAATGAACGCTTAAGGGGCGTTTCATCCAGTTAGATCACAAAAGCTGGATTTTTGGTCGTTTGTAAGATATTTTGATATGGCTAGTCGTGTTTAGAAGGTTGGTGCAATGTATCGTGATAACTCTCTTATTCCAAAAGAGGCCATTCGTATGGCGGCGCTAGGCGCGCTAATAAATGGTAATCGGAGTTATATAGATATCTCTACAGAAGTTAGACAGTTTTCCGCTCGCATAGTGGGACCTTCACTTGATCTTTTAGGGACTTCTATCGAACTCTTGAAATTAGAGGGTCTAATTGAAGTAGTGGAAAATTCTGATGGAGACGGTGAGGAGCTTTTGCGGCTGACATCAAATGGGTTTCAGGAGCTAAAAGAATATTTAAAATCAACAATTCGATCAGGAAGCTCGGATTTGAATAAACTAGTAGTTGCATTGAAGCTACGGTTTATTGAAGTCCTAGAGCCATCCGAGAGGCTAGATCAGTTGGTTGGGTTGCAAACAATGTATCAAGCAGAAAGAAACCGTCTACAGGATTTAAGGAAGCACGAAGAATGGTCTGCAGGACTGTTATCGGAACTATTAGATCTAGAATTGGCTGTTACGGATCAGCGAGTTTTGTGGTGCGGTGAACAAGTAAAAAAAATAGAAAAAATCATCAGCTCGTCATAGCATATGCTGGCCACCTGTAACGAAAATTTCGGTGCCGGTGATATATTCACTATCCTCAGAGCACAGAAAATAAATAGTTGAAGCGACATCCTTTGGCTTTCCTAACCTGTGCATTGGGATGCGAGGGATCAGAACCTCTGTTTGTTCCGAGAGCATCGCTGTCTCTATTTCGCCTGGGGCTACTGAGTTAACTCGAACTCCTAAATCGGCAAATTCATTTGCCAGTTCTCGTGTTAGAGAAGCCAATGCAGCTTTAGATGTACTATACGCAGACCCTGCAAATGGATGTATAGCATGCCCGGCTATTGAGGTGATATTTACGATTGAACCTTTCCCCTTTGTAAGAGAAGATGCAAAGCCGCGTGCTAAACGCAATGGAGCAAAGAAATTAAGTTCAAAAACGGTCCTCCAGGCGTCTAAGTTACCGTTCAGACATCCAAGCCGTTCCTGAATGGGTGATTTAGGAGACCAACCAGCATTATTTACAAGACCATGCAAAGGTCTCTCACCTAAAAATGCATTTGCCTCTTTTATAAACGCATCGATACTATTGGTGTCAGCTAAATCTGTTGTTATATGGTGAGACCAATTTAAGTCGCGTAGGCACTCTTCTGGAGGGGCTTCACGAGAGCATGTTATGATTTCCCAGTTTTTCTCGCTGAAAAAACTCACAGTGGCGTGCCCTATACCCCGGCTTGCGCCGGTTAAAAGCAGAGTTTTTTGTACCTCGTTCATTTGTTAATTTTATACTAAGAATAAAATAATCTCAAAGTTTTGTTTTCTTGAAATGATCTAAACGGTTAGGGGTTAAGACGCGTAATTTTCCAGGTGTCTGTATCAGCGGCTTTTTCAAATATGAACCGATCGTGCAGCCTATATTCCCCATCTTGCCAAAATTCTATCCGGTTGGGCCGTAATCTTAAACCACCCCAATGCTGGGGACGAGGGATGGAGACATTCTCATATTTTTTTTCGAACGATTTAACAGAGTTCAGTAATTGTTCTCGGCTGTCCAGAGGTTCTGATTGTTGGGATGCCCAAGCTCCAATTTGGCTTATTCGTGGTCTGCTTTCAAAATATTCGTCGGCTTCGTTCTTCGCGATGGGTTCGGTAATACCTTCGATACGGACTTGTCGTCTGATTGTTTTCCAGTGAAAAGCAATAGCAGCTTGGGGGTTTTTTGACAATTCGGTACCCTTTCGGCTTTTCAAGTTGGTATAAAACACAAAACCATTTTGATCATGACTCTTGAGCAGAACAATCCGCACA
>CENX01101175.1_pt1 | contig 16867 bp, 17 predicted proteins | sample 361321 | NCBI WGS metagenome assembly CENX01 (sample SAMEA2619678, study PRJEB7988) | marine metagenome | isolation source: saline water (ENVO:00002010), including | reverse complement strand
TCTGTATTCTGATTGGTTTAAACGCACTTGGTTATTAAACCAGCCTCTGCCAAACATGCCATCTGGGATGTTAGCAGACGCCAGACTATCACGAAATTGGCTATACTCTTTCAATCCACCTTTTATAATTTTTCCTGTTTTCTCATCTGTTTTGTCTGTAAAATTAGTGGTCGTGAATGGAGCGGCAAGTTCCTTGGCAATTTCTAATTGAGTTAAAACGTTGCCCAGAGCGTTACCAGCCGCAACAGTTTGTTTGTTCGCTTGGATTTGGCCAAGCCTTTTTGATGTTTCTTCTAATGCGCCCGTCGAAGGAAGACCCGCGCCAAAGTATGTATTGCCGCCAGACAAAGCAGACCTGTAGTTTGCCAAGTCTTGCGTGCTGACCTTTGCGCCCATGTCGGCGTTCATCTTTACAAAATTATTAAACAGCTCCGCATTTTCTGACCTACGACGACGACTTGTATCGACTGCTTCATTATAGCCTTTGCGAAATGCGTTACCTAGTCTCATTTTGCTATTCCTTTGTACTTTGGAACGCCAGCGCCAAGACTTGCTGTTCTGTAATACTCAAGCTCTCTATCTTGTTCGCTCAATACGTTTGTTCTATTTTCAGTAAGGCCAAGGTTATAGCCAACGTTAGGTGCAATCTGTTCGCCAAAGCTACCCACTGCCGCGCCAAATGTTTCTTGACTATCGGCTGCGGTTTCCATCGCTGACCGAGTAAAATCGCCTTGGTTTGTAAAAGACTGCTGCAGCATTTGCGGAGCGTAGTTAGTAAGTAATGGGCTTTCTGCTCCAATGGCTGTGTTGTATACGCCTTTTACTTCGTCTAGTGCGCTGGCGCGACCTGTGTTTAATGTATCTACATAAGATTTGGTTCTGTTAATTGCGCTATCGAAAGCCATTTGGTCTAACTCTGCGATCTTATCTACAGATTTTTCTATAATGTCGGCTTGCCGATCACTATTGTACGTGCTGCTGCCCACACCTTTTGCTATGTTAGCGGCTGTTTCCTGTGACGTCACACGCTCAACTACGTCCATATATCCAGACATGTAATTTTCTCGGATGTCTTGATAGTTCTTTTCAATGTCGCCCTTGTTCACCATGTTGTACTCGCCCAACTTGGCGCTTGCTCTTTTAATCTCTAAGTCTAGCTTACTCGTTCGGTCCAAAAGACGTTGCTGAGCTTGAAGTTCTGATTGCGCTCTTGCTTGCGCCATAGCTGTGTATTCAGCAGCAAGTCGTTGCTGAAAAGCCATCTGGTCGCGTGCAATAGCTTCGTCTTGCATCTGCTGGTTAAGCGACATTCCCATGTCAAAAAAGGAACCGCCCATTTCGGCGATGCCTCTATCTCGACTACCTTCTTGGAAACTGCTGCCAAAACTTCTGCCAAAGGCTTCGCCTATGTTTACTGCCATGTCTTAACTCCTACGATCATACCTAGCTGGCAAACCAGTTGATCTTTGGTTCAATAGGTTTTTGCCAAAGGCTCCCGCTCTCAAGGCTTGAGGCCCATAACCGGGGGTAAGGTTACCCAGACCACCACCAAAGCTAGTTGCCATGCGGTAAATTTCGTCGTTATTTAGCGCCTGCCCCGGCAATGGCTGCTCATTGTTTGTCGCTATGTCGGAAGCCATTTCCGTACTGACCATGTCTGTTTGTTCCATACTGCCTTCGGGCATAGGGTTTTCTATCTCGCCTGCTTCACCACCAAATAATGCACGAGTGCCAAAACCTTCCCCACCTTGGCCAGTTGCATCGACGTTTTGGTTCGGGACAACAGCTCTATCTATTCTTGGCAAGCCTGATGCGTCTGCATACTCACTGCCTAAAAAAGACGCGCCAGCACGCTGCGTTTCAAAAGGCGAAATAAACCTTTCCACACCTTCAGAGCCTAGTACCATTGTTAAGTCGTCGTCTTGTATCCCCGGCACAGTCGCCCGTGCCTCTCGGACAAACTCGTTTTGATTGCTCGGATCAGTAGGAGCAGCATCAGCAGTAATAAACTGCTCTGGTCCAGTTGTTTCTGGAACCACAGTCATTGGTAGTGCTGCTACCCTTGGTGCTGCTGGTTGTGATACTGGTGCTACATAACCGCCGCCGCCGCCGCCAAAGTTGCCCATGTTGCTTCTCCTATCCTATGACGACGCCCACGCGCCTATCGTTAAGCCCAGTCCGACGCCTACTGTTAGACTGCTGCAAACTGTTGACTGGTTGCATCATAGCAGTTCCGTAGTTTCGGTTCGTCCCACTTTGCTGAAGGTATCGAACACCCTTCATATCTGGCTGTGCATCAAACAACGGGTTGTTAGACGCAGAGATAGCAGGCGAGCCAATTAGATTAGTAGGCTGTGCAGTATTAGGGTTCGCATTTTCTGCATTTGCCAAAAGCCACGCTTGCCAATCGAAGTCAGGTGTGCCTGCCGCAACATCCCCTGACGTATCGGAAAGGCCTGTATTCTGCATAGTTGAAATAGCGGGTGTCACGTTTTGAGAAGGTGTCGCAGCCGAACTGTTATTTGGCGCACCAGAAAGACTTGCACCAAAACCACCTACTTCTTTTTCTTGTTCAGTTCGTGCTTCATACGGCGACTTGATGTCGCTGCTCATAATTCCTGGCCTTACGTCTTGCATCCTGCTGCCAACGTAAGAACCAATGCCTTCTGTTAGCCCGACACCCGTTGCTACTGCGCCAGCAGTTGCTTGCCCAACACTGCCCGTCTTGTCATAAATTCCCTGTGCTACTACTGGAACCGCCTTGTCAGCAGCAAAGTCGCCAAGCGCACCCCCCAAAGCGTTAGTGTAGTCAAAGCTCGCGGTGCTGGCTGTGCCTTCCCACCCCGGCACACGCGGCCCGTAGGTGTTCATCATTTCGTAATTCGTACCAGTGCCAAGTATACTGCCAACAGGCCCAAGCACTTGTCCAAGCACTAATCCTTCAACCAAGTTGCCAAAACCAGTTGCAACCCGCTGCCCAAAAGTGTTCGTGCCTACGTTGCCAGCAGCATCAGACGCAAGGTTGCGCTGAAACGGTTGATTGTAAGCCTTAGCCAAAGCGTCAAAGCTGGATTGATTGACACGATTGTTATAACCTGATCCTTCGTAGGTTTCGTTAAGAGTTGATCCAAGAGCGTTGCCTAATGGATCGTTAAAGTCAGAGCCGGGGAATGAATACGTTGTGCCGCCGTCGTACTTTTGGCGCATTAGCTTGCCCAGCATTTCAGTCGCAGCTTTTTGGTCATCTGGCGTTGGTGGCCCGTATCCCACTTCCGCGTTGGTCGGGCTAAATCCTTCCAATAAATAGCCGCCCTTGCCCATTCCGACGTTGATTAAGTCTTGGTCAATAACAGGAAGGCCAACGTTGGACGCATCCCAATCAGTTTTTGCCGATTTGTAAGCTGCTTCGTAAGCCACCTTATTGTCGTAGTTGTCGCTGGCAGTCTGTTTTGCTTGAGCGTAAGCGCCAGACTGTATAGGCTGGCCCTTACTGTCTACCGCACCAGTCACACCCTTGTAGGTGGATGAGTAGCCTTTCTTCGCCAGCTCAGCATCCACAGCCGCGTCTTTCTCACTGGAATTTTTGTCACTTTTGTCGTCGTCACTACCACCAAAACACATCTCACAATTCCTTTTGAAAAATGTAGCCCGTCTGATTATAGCCGTGCGTTCTCGCAAACCTTTTCCAGCCGTCTCGGACGCCATTGTTGCAAGGCATAAACAACATAAAGTCAGCCTCTTTATACCTAGCCCAATGGTCAAACTTGTTCATAAAGTGTGTTGCTGTCGGGCCACCACGATGCAATGGATGAACAAACATATTTTGTTCTATTGCTACTGAAGAATTACCGAAATAATGGTTGCCAAGGTTGGCTAAAAACCAGCCGATTATAGCTGCTCCTTCGTTTACACCGTCGTCGTAATCTGCAACAAGCGCCAGCTTGTCGTCGTTTGCGCGGTAGTCATCAAGCATACGTGTAACTTTTTTTTTGTCGTAGTCAGCATTGCCAAATACGCCTTCGGCGTGCATCAGCTTACCAGCCTCTGCTACGTTCTTAACGTCGAACCTGTGCATTTGCCTGATTTCAATCATGGCGTTCGTCCATACATCGGGCCAACGTAGTCGTAGCCTAGTCGCTTGGCCATAATGTCAAAGCCTTCGTGAACGCTGACGGTTGGTGCAAAAAACATTTTTCTTGCGTGCGTCTCACCGTCCACCCACCTTCTGAACCAACGCATAAACTCCATAGGTATCTTTAAGTTTCCGCGATGCTCTGGGTCGATATACATAAGGTTTTGGTGAGCCACCCAGTCTCTGCCAAAAAAAGTCTTTTCAATTTCAGCTAGGAAAAATCCAACGACCTTACCATCTTTTTCAAATACTAAATAACAATATAAGTCTCCCCACATTGCACGACGGGCGTGCGCTCGCATGTCGTCTAGGTCTATGTCAAAATGTTTGTAGATACCCTCACGTATCATTTTCGTGCCAAGAGCGACACATTCCTCTATGTCTTTTTCTTCGGCGTATCTAACATTTTCGCTCATACCAGTATCATATTCCCAAAGCCCCTACCACGTCTTGAGCTAGTGCCAGCAATAGCACGCGCAAAAGCACTTTGATCTTGTCGAGCTGAATTGTTGTATCGGTAGTCGCCTGTTTCCCTGTCTCTTACCCTGTCGCGGTAAGTTACGCCTTCTGGCAAATACGCTGGAAGCATTGGGGCGATTGGAAATGGTTGCGGAACAGTCGCAGAAATATTTGGCGTTTCGTTTTTTTCAAACTGATCGAAGTATTCGTCTGGCGGGATTTCTGGAAAGACAGCGGTTTGATATGAACTAGGGTTAATGTTTGCTGGTGTCGGCAGCGGAGCGTTTTGCTGACCCAACATTGCGCCTATTGCAGCGCCATAGTTTGCACCTTGGCTGCTACTTAGAGCTTTTAATGCGCCTTGCGATGCTTTCTTTAAGTCATCTAAATTACCCTCGTAGTCGGCTCCCTTGCCTTTAAATGTGTCTTGGGGTTCCATGTTTTTCATTTCGTCTAATTGTTCGTCTGTCTTAAACATGTTGCCAGCACCGCGTCCAACATAAGAACCAAGACCAGCGCCAAGACCTGTATACAGCGCCGACTTGGTGTCTAACCCAGCCAACTTACCAAGGCCAGCAGTGGTCACACCAGTTACGGCAGATTGCGCCCAAGGCTTGTTCGCCACATAGTCTGCTGTTTTGGTAAGCCAATCGTACCACGCAAACTTTTGTGCGCCTGTTTTTTCGTCATAGTTGCCTTCTGGATCGCCAGATATGTACTGAGCAGGGTTGCCGCCTTCTGCGTTAATAGCTTCAGCAATAGCTCGACGTACTTGTGGATGCCTGTCTCCTACGACTTTAGGAAGAACCATTTCTCCCGGCTCTGTATAAGCAATGCGTTGATCGTTGCCGTCCATACGGTGGTAGTGGATAGCGTCGGCTTGATCTAAAATTGGAATTAGACCGTCCTCACCTTCGGGCAAACCCCTGTCCATTGATCTGTTCATAGGTGGCTTGGACACTTTGTCTTTACCCATTGTCTTTAGCTTTCCAATAAATTGCATGACGGCCTCAGTCGGGATTACTTCTGGTAACGACGTGTCTGGACCACTTCCAAAATCTATGCGGCCAAGAGGCGTGCCAGATATATCCTGTGCAGACGAAGCGGCTTGCTCGTCCATCCCAACTTCTCGGTAATAATCGTCTGGGTTGACCAACGGCCCTAAGCCTTGATTTGTCATGCCTAACGCTAACAACTCGGCTCCTGTGTTAATGCTAGGATCGTTAGTCGGTAAAAAAATTTTTGGCTCTGGCATAACTTCTTTGTTCTTCATGTAATAGTATGCGGCGTTTCGCAAAGCCTCTCGGTCATACTCGTCCATGTCTTGAATGTCAGCTTGCGGCGTCTGAAAATACGGGTAGCTCTCTTGGTTTAGTCGGCGCAAAAAGTTTGCGCCACTTTCTCCCGGTCTTGGCCCTGCCATAATATTTCTCCTTACACGTTGACTGTTGCGGCTGCGACTACGACCTCAAGACTTTGACCAGATGAATTGTTGGTCACAATCAGTTCAAGACGTTTAGAAGCAACCGTGCCATTAACTTCGATAACGGTTGCAATGTTGTCAGACTGCAAACTCGACGTCGCAGAAAACGTACTGCCTACTGCCACGCCATCGACTGATAATTGTAGCGTACAAGTGCCAGACGCCAGCTTGTATGCAATGCCGTCGATGCGGATTGTTTGCTTCCAGATGCGCGACAAGTAGTAAGTCTTGTTCCCGATACTTGCGCTGCTGTCTTCGTGGACTGAGAAGAACGGGATCGACACCGTCGAAAAGGTTTCGGGAAGCTGAGTAACTGGTAGGTTGCCCGAACTGTCTAGCGTCGCCACGCCGTTAGCTGCGCCCATGTAGGTTTTTGGAACAACTGAGCTAAAGTCGATGTCGCCGTATTGCAGCCCTGTGCCTGTGCCGTTTACGCGCACGTACTGGTTTGCGTTTGTCTGTACGAATGTAGGCAGTGAGCTTTCTGGCGATGTCTCCAACCACTGCGTCCCCTCGTAGAATTTTAAAATCGCAGGGGTCAAGGACGTATCTAGCCACAAGTCGCCAGTTACGGAGCCTGTAGGCGTAGTAGACTGAGACAGAATATTCGCTTTATTGGTAAGCGTTGTTGCCAGTGCTGAGACTTTGGCCTGTGGGATTTCGTTGTCTGCGACTGCGAGCTTGGCGTAATTGATATAGCCAGATGAGTTTGTGTATTCATCTTCAAACATCAGCCCTGCCACAGTTTTCAGGCTGGTATTCTCGACAGTAATTATCGTGACTTTGTCGCCAGTCGTTAGCTGGTTAGAGGTGTCGACGAAGGTTAGTGTCCCTGATGTAGAGGACGAAATGTAGTCTGCGCTACCGCCCTGCTCTTGCAAGATGCCGTTACGCCAGACCAAGAGCTTTTCGTCAGCGGTGTGAGCAAAGGCAACCACAGTTGTCGTGCCTGATATTTCATTGTCGGCGCGACGGAAATTTGTGACCGACTGCGAGCGAATGGAGTAAATGCTGACCTTGTCGCCCAGAGCCACAGCAGGGCTGGCGGTTGCTAGAGTGACTGTGTTTGCACTTGTGCTGAACGTGTACTGAGCGGCGGTGCTTGCAGTCGTGGTGTCGTGCAGAAGCAGACCGTTGCGGTAGACCACAATGTTCTCTGTGCTGGCGTCGAAGGTGTACGAGAGGACGCTGTTAGGACTACCGACTGCGCCTGTGGCTGTCGCGCTTGATCCACCGCCCCCTGTAATTGCGACGGTTGGTGCGGCTGTGTATCCAGAGCCAGCGTTTGTGAGGGTGATCGCAGTGACAGCCCCACCAGAGATAGTAGCGGTGGCGGTAGCCGTTGTGCCTGTTGTTTCCTGCGGCGCAGAGACGGTGACAGTCGGGACCGTCGAGTAGCCAGACCCTCCGGCTGTGACAGTAATGGCAGAGATTGCGCCACCTACCAACATGTCTTTTCGGTTAAAAAAGAATGGCCCTTCGACGTTGCCTACCGACGCGCCTGCGGTGCCTCGTATAGAGGCTGATGTGGCGATGGTAGACCAGCCCGTTTCTGCGTCTGAGTATTGGCCCACGCGGTATTGCAGGCCAAGTGTACCGTCGAGCCGCATAGAGATTGGCCCGTCAAAAACTCCTTGCTCGTTAAAAATCGTGGCCAAAAGCTCAGAGAGTGTTTTATCACCAAGCTCTGCCGTATTTATATAACGTATGACGTTTTCAAAGTCAGTGTGGATGTTGCCACTGTTGACGTAGTTTTGCGGGTGTTGCTGTCTAAGTCGTGCCATGTCTAACTCCTTACGGTGACTGCGAAGCCAATGATTTTCAGCAGCCCCCTGCCTTTGGTGGTGAAGCGGAATTGCACGCCTCGGTATCTGTGTTCAAACTTTCGTTCGTACTGTCGGTTCAGCGGTACGTCAGGGAACTTGTTCTCTGCTCCGTCGCCTTCGATAAGGAATTGCATGGCCGAAAGGTATCTGCCTCGCTCATCAAACGCTTCAATTTGTAGCTCGCCCTTACCTGTCGCCTGTAGAATAAAGCTGTAGCTTTCTTTGGTATCGTTAATTGCGCCCTGCCAAAGAATAGGGGTATCAACAACCATTTCTGGACTGTGCGTAACCAAGTCTTCAATATTGCTTCTGTTCCAAATGCCGCCGGGGGTTCCAAGCAAAGTTGTCCCGCCAAGCTGCCTGCCGCAAGAGGCGTTAAGAAACTCACCCGTTGACCACTTGCTCTCCCCGCCTTTCATAGGATTGAGAGACAAGGTTAGCCGTTTGGTAATCTGTTCTGAGTATGGAAAGAATATATGATATTGACCTTCGTCTTGGTCGTAAAAGGAGCTTATCGTTTCGTGGTCGTCCACGTTTGTTAATAACTCACGATATGTAAGGTCGATCTTGTTGGACATTGGTATGGTGTAAAGCGTCACACCATTTGTTTCAGAACGACGCAAAGAGTGTACGCCATCTCGCGCACAGAACATTAGGTCTGCACCAGCGTTTTTAATTGTGTTGTGAGAAATGCAGCCAACATTTACGTTGGCTTTGTCGTTAATTTGCCACTGGGTATAGTCAGGGTGAATTTCATAAACTAACGTTTTGTCATTGGTAAATACAGCAAGACGTGAGTTTTCAAAAACACCCAGACCTTTAATTTCATCGGCTGTCCCGATAATGTTTCCAACGTCTATGTCTGCTGCTTTCAATACGGAAGGTGAGTTAGCATCTTCATCTGATGTAAAAATGTCCCCCTGATCCACACGACTAAAGTCAACGACTGTACGCTTCCCCGGCATACCAGCAATCGCTAACCTACGCTGTATGGATACAATGTAAGCTGGCCTTGGGTCGCTGTTTGCAGTGATGTTGTCCCATTTAAAACCATTGTACTGATACATGCCGTAGTCGCGGCTGGCAAAAACAACTTGGTCGTTAAATATTGTTGACGTAACCACAGCAGCCTTGGGGTAAACCTCTGCCTCAATATGGCTGCGCTCTGATTTAAGAGTGGTTCCCCCGCCGTCGATTTGCGCCCAAACAGCTAAGTCGCGCCCAAAGAAATTAACATGCTTAATGTATTTGTTTGTTTCTGCACGACTTATTGCGCCGGGGTCGCGCACCATTGTACCGCGCCAATCAGCATAGCCGTCTTGGATGCGGAACATGTGCTGCTTTTTACCCGTGTCGAGAGCGCCAATGTCACGACTTGCGTCGATCCCTTGAAAGTCCTCGTAAGGGTAAACTTTTACTTTGACGCCAGACGGGGCGTAAGTCGTACTCAAACTTTATCTCCCCGTATTGTAAGATGGTGTGCCAGTCGGTTTTTGCGATACATCCCACGGGCTGACTTCGATTTTGCCAGAGCCATATTTGCGGTGGTACAAAACTCTGTTTGTCATTTTAAAATACATCGGCCCGTAGGCTTCGATCTTGTTCGACTGCTGTTGGACTGCGTAGTGATAGAGCAAACCCGAAACCATAATGTTGTCTGGGATTGGCATAGTTTCAGATGGGTGGGTGTAGTAGTTTATTTCTGGGTTGTCCCAGTAGGGGTGACCACGCAAGTCTTCTATGACGAGGTTGGCAAACTCGACAAACATCATCATTACTTCGCCATCAACTGTGCCGGGGTGCATGTCGCCGTAACGACGTAGCGACTGCATGACCAAGGCTTCAAGATTTGAGTATGGCGAATTAAGATGTGGGTTGTTTGCAGAGTAACGATTACGCTGCTCTCGCGCCTCTGAGTTTTCTCGCCATGCTACGTCTGCTGTGCCAATGTGCTTGCTGTCTATAGTCTCCCGCAAGTCTACCGCACCGACGACTGACTTGCCGTCTTCGTCAGTGTGACGAGGCTCATCGTTTGCAGGCAGTGTGCCTGTGATAGTCGCGCTTTCATATGTGCGGTAGGTTGACATTAGTCTTCATCCCTTATGATGCGGCCTTGTACAAAAAACTCGTGCATCTCAAAGCGTTCTGACAGACGCGACGGAACATTCCATGTTAGGTACTCGCGGTTAGCGCACCACTGCGAACGCACTTCTTCGCCAACTACAGTGATAGAAATCGGCTGGATTTCTTCATTTCTTGAAACGTACAAAATAGTCTCTGGGCGTCGGCGTGATACGGCTCCGACCTCTTTCGCTTTTTTTGTTATGACCTTTGATTTGGCCGCTTGTTTTTTGTTTGCTGTTGACATGTTGTCTCCAAGAGAAAGGGGCTGCAATTTCTTACAGCCCCATCCTACAAGGTTTTTGAAACTGGTTCGTCCTCACTTCTTAGGTGACAGCAGTCCAGTTCTTAATGCGGTGATGTACTTTTGACTGAAGCATTTCCAAGCCACACTCGGTCATATACATATGCTTCACACCGTCGAAGTCTGGTGCTTGTACGTCGCGGATAAGCTGCGTATCACGCCCCTGCATGTAGCGATACTTCAGCTCGCTCATGTCGAGGATAATCATTTCCTTATCCATTGTTGGGACTTGACGGAACATGGGGTGCATGTAGACCAGCAAGTCACCAGCGTATGTGGTGTACCGTGACAGACTTACGCCGTAAGCGTTGTCGATCTGAGTTGGTTGCCAGCGGTTCTTGCCAATCTCCATGAGATTGGAAATTACGCGAGCGCCACAGAACGCGACCTTCTCATTGCCACCGTAAGCAAAGATGTTTTCGATCAGAAGGCGATCAAATTCTTTCTCTGTAATTACGTTGGTTGTTGCACCGTAGCTTGCGCCATCAGTTACAGTTGTGATGCTGTTACGCAACCCGCCTGTAAAACGAAGTGGTGACGCAGTGGACCCGTTGACTTCAGCACGCTTCCCAAAAAACATGGCTCTTTCAATATCGCCCATGTGCATCTTCAATGCTTTGGTAAGCTGCTCCTGTTCCTTGTCGCCAGTACGCAGATAAGTGTTCTGCAAAGTGCCTGTGACTTGGATGGAGTTTTTGAAGATTTGGGTGAAGTTAAAGTCCAAAGTTGGGTCGAATGAGATAGCTGTCGGGGCTGAGCCACCTTCAGTATCTGCAAACCCACCGATGATTAGGTTAGCATCATCAGCAATTTGGTGCGTCGTGCCGCCAATGTTTCGCTCGACTGCGATGGCGTTGCTGCTTGGAGCAGCGGTTGCACGCATGACTTCGCCAGTATCAACGTTTACGATAATGGTTCCCGGCACGACAAACTGCTGGTCGTCGGCAGCATCTACAGTAATAGACGCAGTCGAAGTCGATGCTACAGCACCGTTGATTTGCAGCTTGCGGTCAGGCAGCTCGTCTCTGAAGTGGTTGTACTTGGGGTCATCCGTACTTTCTGAACCTGTCATCGACAGCAATGCCTGTAGGGGTGCGCTGCCATTTGGTTCAAGAAGCGTAAATAATTCGCGGTAGTTAGTGGGACGGAAGTCAGTCGTAAACTGGCCTGTCCCGCGTAGTCCTTGTATAGCAGTCATGGCTATAGCTCCTGTAAATAGGTTTGTGGGGTGGGGCAGCTAGTCTCGCGGCTTCAGCGACTAAGACTTGTCGTACCTATGTCTGTCAGACGTTCGGGCCGTAGCGCAAACTTTGTCTGTCTCGTGCATTAAAGCAAAAAAAAGGGGGGCTGTCGTCCCCCCCCTTAATATTTTTACGCGAGGCCGCGCTTTTCCATTGCCTTGGCAGTCATTGCGTCCATAAATTGCTGGTCAGGACTAGGAGCGGCAGCAGTAGCAGCCCCGCCAGACGGCATTGGATTAACCGAACCTGTGAACGCTTGGCGTCGTTGGTTCATTTCCCTTAGTCTTGCCATCTCAGGAGCATCACGGTTTGCGGCAAAGTCTTGGCCAATTTTCATTGTAAGCTCTGGATCAATGAAGTCGTCTTCATTGTAGCCACGGCCATAGGCAAAGTTAAAAAAGTCTTCTTGCGCTTCGTCTGGCAGCTTGAGAGCTTGCTGCATTTGGTTCAAGTTGTTTGCAGCTTTTTGTCTGTAAGCACTATTGCGTTGAGTTTCCGCTTGCGCCAATGCTTGGCCAGCTTCTTGGTTTACGCCGTTTGCTTCTTGCAACATGCCTTGCATCATTTGCTTCATTTGAGCATTTTCGCCTTGAAGCTGTTGAATGATTGCCATGCCCTGTCGGTACATGGGTGGCAGTTCTACCGAGTTCTCCCGCTCCCACGCAGAAATATCGTCCTCTAATTGTTGAGCCGATACGTTTCCATCTGGACGATCAGGTGTTGGGTCGCGCTGGTCGCCCATCGTTGGGTTCTTAGTGTAGGCTTCCATCGACGCTTGAAGGAATTGAGCCATGTCGTCACCACTAACGTTGTGGCCGTTTTGCTTGGCGTTTTGCATAACCCCTTCTACTAACTGCAAAACCTTTTCCATCGGCTTAATACGCATAGCGTTGTCGTGATTGAGTGTCTTGTACCTGTTAGACATGCCTGCAATTTGAGAAGCCGAGAGTGTTTGCTTGCGGCCATCACCCATATCAACTTGAATAAATGCTTCCTCTTGAGACTTGTCTGCTTCCGTTTCTGGACCAGCTATCTCTTGAGCTTTCTCATTGTCGGTAGGTGGCGCGTCAGGTGGTGGCCCTGCTGGTACAGGAGCGGGTTGCCCATCTGCGGCTGGTGCTGCACCTAGCTGCTGTGCTGCAAGCTGTGCAATCATTTGGTCGTCTGCTTCTGCCATGTTCTTTTTCCTTTTCCAGCCGTAGCGGGATTATAATGTGGAAGCCGTAGCGTCCTGTTTAAGCTCGCCTCTGTTTGCAGCGTCCATCAAGATGTCGTTGTTCAAGACTTGGCTGACTACGTCGGGGAGATCGACAAACTTCCTCGCGGCCCACATGGAACCGCGACGAAAATGCACCTCTTCTATGGGCATGGCGGGGCCATCACATAGTTGATATGCGGCTTGGAGTATGGACTTTTCCATCTCGTCTTTGATGACTTGCCAGCCTTTCGACTTGAGCAAGCTGTCTACTGCAACTTGTTTTTGCTTGGGTGTCATTTGCTTAACGTCACATATGCGCCAACAGACAGAACGCCGAGTATGGCGACGATGCACCAACGAACGACTGTCTTGAGGGCTGTTGATTTGATGTCGCGCCAACCGTCTATAAGCTGGCGTAAGTCGCGCACGTCGTTAGCGGCTGTTTCGTCAGACAGACCAATGCGGCATAGAGCTTCTTTCGCACCCTCTTGGGCCGCTTGCTGAAGCAAGGTGTTTATTTCTGCTTTGGTCAATCTGTATGTCTTTACAACAGCCATTACTTACCTCTAGTGCAAGGGCAGTCCTTGTGTTGCATAGGGCCAGTCTGGGTCTTCTTCCCAAGCTGTTTTACGCCCAGTATTGTCTTACCCATATTTTAATTTCCTTCATTTTCCGTTACACATTTGCTGAACCCAAGAAGTTACGTTGACCATATCCCTAGATGCTTGGACAAACTCTGGGCTGTTAAAGCCAGTTCTTTCAACGTACTTTTTGGAATGCTCTAATTCCGCACTGACTTGTTTAATCTTGTACATCAATTCGGGCGATATAAGTTTCATCGTTCACCCCCTGTTGGACGCTGGGGCCATTCATGTAGATCAACAACAGGCCAATTTTCGGAGTTTTTAAGACCTCGCAAGGTAGCTCGGTAAGCGGCCCACTCGCTAGTCATAGCTGGTGTGTCCGAAAGGCCCATGTAATCTGTCGCTTGAAGTAATTTTTGAACTACTTCGCCAACAGAAACGTCTGTCATGTTTTCTCGGCCAGCGTCATACATACGCAAAACTTCAGTGTCATATGACATGGACTATCCTTTTAATTCTATGATTACACATTGTGCGGGGGTTGCGCTCCAATTCCCCCACGGCCCACCACCTTCTGCACCAGTTGGTTGTCCTGTGAAAAGAGGCCAATTTCCTGCGCCAAATATATATATTAGATCGCTTGGCGTATTTCCAAAATTGCTGCCAGTTGGTCCTTTTTGAGAACCCATACCAGAAAAGATTTGACCGCTATCATAGCCTTCTGCCGTGGGCTTGTTGTTTATTCCCCCCTCTGGACAATAAAATTCTTTGCCAACATACGGTATCATGGAGATTGAACTACTGTCTCTTGTTGCAGATGCACCACCCGCAGTGGTTGTCCCGTCGTTGCCGCCAGAACCGCCAGCGTGTCTAGCCCCTATACCAGAGGGGGAACCCGACCACTGTGTGCCATTATCCAGTTTAAATGTGCTTGTTGTGCCGTTTGAAGATGCGGGTCTGCCGCCTGTTCCTGCGGGTGAACCAGCCCCCGCACCGCCAATAGCTATGCCAGAGCTGTTATTATATCCTACATTACTGTTGGCACGGCCTTGTCCACCAGCAGCCGCAAAATCGCAACCAACAACCGTTCCGCCAGTAAAATCTCCGCTGCCGCTATACGTTTGGTAATAACCACCAGTTCCTCGCTGCGTGTATATATCCACGCCTGTGCCTTGCACGGTCAAACGGCTTGCCGAATTGGGGTTATTAGCTGCGCTTGACGCCTGAAGATAATCACCAGCAATGGTCAGCGTAGATGGCAGTGATCCTGTGATTAGTTTCTCGCCATAACCAATCCCACCTTGAGGCGAGTTTGAGTATCCAACACCACCAGTTCCATAACCAGCGTAGTTTTTACCTGAGTGTAAAAGAAGCAGAAGGCCCGTAGCCGCTGCGCTTGTTGTAAATGTAGCGGAATAGCCTGATTGATTTGAGTAAGTTTGCGGGTTGTTAAATCTATGAACCGCATTTGCGCTGGATGTGTCGTAGTTTAATGCCCAATGTGTGCTGTCAACACCTATATATAATCCCAATCCCGTAGCCTTAGATAATGGAACGGGCATTAATACGCCATTGCCGAATACACCGCCACCCGTTGCTCTAACAACGATTTCAGATGCGGTAGTGTTTATAATACCAAAATAAATACCAGCCGCTGCCGTGGGCAGTTTAATTATTGCACCGCTATTTGTTACATTTACCAAAGAGCCAGATTGACTAGCTGTTAAAACTGTTTCACCGCTGGTGGTTACGTTTATAACATCCGACAGAAATCCAGCGTTTAAATCAGCCCATTGCGCTGTTCCCGCGCTGGCATAGGTCAGCACTTGTTCTGCTGCGCCGCCGGTCGGAATGTGATTGTGACCAGCACCTGTCGGATGAACGTAGGTTGCAAGGTGGCTATTCGTTGCTGCTGTTCTTGCTCGTGTCATTAAATTGACCCCTCCGATAGATAAATTTTCGTAGCCGATAAAGCTGTGCCAATTTTATTGGAAGGCCCAACAGAAATTGCTGTGCTTGTCGGAGCAAGACCGTATGGAAATCCCGAAATTAGGTTTGACTGACTTTCGTTTATACCACCGATAACAGTAACTTTTCCGGTTGCACCGTTGGAAATGTTTTCTTTGGCAAGCCCTACATACGCGGGGGCACTTGGGTTAGTTAAAGTTATCGATCCACCACTACTTGTCTTAAGTACAATCATTCTATCTATGTCATCGGCATAGCGTACTGGCCCGACTACAGAGTTTGGAGATAGAGAAATTTTAGCACCTACATCAACGGATGTACCGTTGACTTTAACTCGTTGAAGCCAATACCCCGGATCACCTGATGAAACATAATAAGATATTAATACGGTGTTAGTGCTGCTATCAAAAGCTGCATACATATTACTAGCATCAGCAGCAGCTTCGTTTATAATAACAGGTGTGCCAAAACTTACGTTTGTGCCGCTTACTGTACCCACTATTACAGTGGGTTTATTGTTAAGAGCGTTAGGTGTCGCCAGAACAATCTTATTACTGTTTGTATCAAAACACGGGTAATATTGGCTATTTCCTGTTCTAAAGGTGCTTGAAGATGTTGTAGCTCTTGAACCAAAACTAATAGACGTTCCGCTTATTGTTCCAACTTTAGCATAGCTGGCATAAGTGGGATGTTGGTAAAAGAAAACAACCTTACCAGCATTGCTATCATAGACAGCACCATGACGGTGAGCTGTATCTATGCCAGCATCAAGAAGGTCAGGACTATTGAAACTGATAGACGTTCCGCTTGTTGTCAGCACATATACATGACTTTGATAATTACCACTTGCGTATTGCCGAGCCACAACTACCGACTTGTTAGCACCGGCGTTTATCATCACGGGATTCATTACGTCGCCATTGGCGTTGTAGGTTCCAGTTGCCAATGAACCGAAAGTCATTGAAGTCCCACTGACAATGCCACTAACAGCGTACAGCCATTGGTAATTGGAGTATTCTGCAACAAACAGAATATTTGTTCTGCCCGTAGCGGGGTCAAAAGCAGGGGTTGCTTCCCGCGTGTTTGCTGACCGCGACAATACAGGCGTTCCGAAGGATGCGGTTAAATTTGCCGCTGGTGTAACAACTTCCACATATGACGAGTACCCGCTACCCGGACCTCGCGAACAAATAATTAATTTATTTGCGGCAGTGTCATAGTCCATGCGAGGCATAGCAGCCATGTTTGATGAGCCGCCATTTAATAAACCACTTTGATTTGGGCTAACCGCGCTAATAGTGCCGTTAGGATTAAGCCCTACGGGTTGCCCCGCTGTAATTGCACCTGTTGCTGTAAACGTCTGTTCGCCGCCGCCTGATGCTTCTACCCAGCTAGGCGCAGCACCAGAGCCTCCAGAAGTTAAAACCTGACCGCTTGTGCCGTAGTTTGCACCACCAACACCAAGCTGACCAGCGGAACCAATGTTAAAACGAGTTGCAGCAGAGGTTTGATTGTAAGGATTTGTACTAAGGTTAATTTCTTGGCCTTCGA
>CENX01213553.1_pt1 | contig 16868 bp, 8 predicted proteins | sample 361321 | NCBI WGS metagenome assembly CENX01 (sample SAMEA2619678, study PRJEB7988) | marine metagenome | isolation source: saline water (ENVO:00002010), including | reverse complement strand
TGGATAGGTAATGAAACAATAATTGAGACTGCTAATGCCACTAAACATTCTCAAGTGATGGTGGGCAATGTATCTGGAATTTCTCAGCCTGTAATGGGAGAATGGTATGACGATTGCCAGTATAATTTTGGAGATACGGAATGGATTCCAGTTCATCGAGATTTAGATGGAACTGCAGTAGTTCCTCCAGGAACAATTGGAGTTAATTGTACTCTAACTGGAATTCCTTCAGGTACAGAAATTCATCTTGCAGTTTTGCTGGTCAATCCAAGTAATGAATCAATACTTTCTCCTTCAATATCTAGTTCTTCTACTTCTTCTGATGAAGAAATCATAGTTATTGAGACTTCTCCGTATATTTTCGCCATTGGTTCTATTGCGTTGAGTATTATGATTCTACTTTTCATGCTTAGATGGATGGATTATCGAGAAGGAAGAACGACTTCACGTTTTGCCCATATCTACATCGCTCCTGCGATTCTTGCTCTTTCTGTCCTAACTTTCTATCCGGTTTTATACGGTATTTGGTTGTCATTTACTAATGCAGACCAATCACATCTTGGGGATCAATCGTTTATTGGAATTGAAAATTTCATCACTGTAATATCTACTTCTGGATTCTTTAGAGTAACTGGTTTTACATTACTGTGGTCAGTTGTCAACGTAGCAGCACATATTGGATTTGGCTTACTTCTTGCTATGGCGTTAAATTCAGATGATTTGAGGGGAAGAAGTGCATATCGTACGGCACTTCTCTTACCTTGGGCGATTCCTTCTTACATCTCAGTATTAGTATGGAGGGGGTTGTATGAGCCAGCAGGTGCTCTGAATGACTTTCTGGGAACCGACCTCAATCTCTTAGCTGACCCTAATGGAGCAAGAATAGTTGTAATTCTAGTCAACATTTGGCTAGGAATTCCATTTATGATGATGTCTATTTCAGGTGCCCTTCAAGCATTACCTAAGGATATGTATGAAGCTGCAGAAGTTGATGGAATTAACAAATTTTCTAGATTCTTTTATCTTACACTACCCAATCTAAAAAGTGCCTTAGTACCGCTTTCTCTGCTAGGATTTATTTGGACATTTAACATGTTCAATGTCATTTATTTAATGACTGATGGGGGTCCAAACCTGGATTTTGATGGTCCAGGATCGACAGATATTCTGATTACATATGTTTACGATGTTGCCTTTAGAGATGGATCATACGGAGTCGCTGCAGCTTGGTCAGTAGTGATATTCTTGATGTTGGTTGTATTTTCTTGGACCTACATGAAGAAGACAAATGCAACGGAGGCAGTAACATGATTAGTTCAAAGAAATCATTTTCATCAGTGCTTCATGATGATCTAGCCAGTAGATGGTATATTCCTGCTGAAGTAGAATCCTTACGGAGTCTATATCCAATAGTTGTGATAATTAATTTCGTATCTTTAGTAATTTTTATTCTTAGAGATGATCCTGATTTGATATTCTCTTCAACAATGCAAATCGTTGTTTCTTTAGTAATCGTCCTATTATTGTCTAAATTAAATCAAGGTCAACGATTTATTCGAGACGGTGTGATTGCAATTTCTGGACTTTCTTTACTTTTATCTGTTCTTCAATTCTTATCTGGTCCTCAGATAATAATCGACTATTGGATCATGGGATGGTCTTCTATTCCAGCCTTGTTTGTCATATACTCTGTCTCAAAACCGATTGTAACTTTGTGGGCCTCCGGAAATCAAACGACACGATCCGCGGAATTGGGGCTTTATAGAAATCGAAGCGTCACTCGATTTCATGGTAAAATTTTCCGCCACATAGCTTTGTTACATGCTGTAGCGTTTGTTATCCTTCCAATTCTATGGATTCTTGATGTGGCACTTTCGCCTGGAAATTCATTAGGCGGTGGATTTTTCGATAGTGTAACTATGGAGCATTTCAACCAAATTTTATCTTCTGAATCATTTTGGATTTGGACTCGTAATTCTGTTATCGTTTCTATTGGTACAACGATATTAGGACTTGCATTAGCAATACCTGCAGGATATGCATTTAGCAGATTCAAATTTCGTGGAAGAGATTATGCCATGTTCTCTTTCCTTCTAGTTCAGATGTTTCCAGGAGTAATTATCCTTGTACCCTATTTCTTGGTAATGAAGGCCTTAGGTTTATTGAACACTTCAGTTGGACTTATTTTAGCATATTCTGTTACAGCTTTACCATTATGTGTTTGGATGTTGAAAGGATTTTTCGATACAGTCCCAAAGGAATTAGAAGAAGCAGCATTAGTAGACGGGTGCAACCAAAATCAAGTCTTTTGGAGAATCATTTTACCCTTATCTCTCCCGGCGGTTGCAGTAACAGCGTTATTTTCTTTCCTTGCTGCTTGGAATGAATTTTTGTTGGCATTGACCTTCAATACAAGTGAGGAGATGTACACCTTACCTGTTGGATTAGCATCTTTAATTTCATCAACAGGTCAAGCATGGGGTGACTTTGCAGCAGCATCTTTGTTGGTAAGTCTCCCTGTGGTAGTTCTGTTCGTAATCTTCCAACGATTCTTAATCGAGGGATTAAGTGCAGGCGGGGTAAAGGGGTGATCTCATGGTTAATGTAAGTTTTAGAAAGGTAACAAAACAATATGAAAATGGATTCACAGCAGTGAATGAATTGAATCTCGAAATAAAGGATGGTGAATTCCTTGTCCTCTTAGGTCCTTCAGGATGTGGAAAATCAACAACTTTGAGAATGCTAGCAGGTCTAGAAGATATATCTGAGGGAGAAATTAGTATTGGAGGTGCCAAGGTAAACGATTTACCTCCTGGTGCTAGAGGAATAGGGATGGTATTCCAATCCTATGCATTATATCCTCATATGTCAGTAGAAGACAATCTTTCTTTTGGATTGAAGATGATGAAAGGAGAAGAAAGAAAATCAGATGACGAGGTTTCAAAATTGATATCTGAAACTGCTACTATGTTGGGATTAAGTGAAGAATTACAGAAGAAACCTAAGCAGTTATCAGGAGGGCAAAGGCAACGAGTTGCACTAGGCAGAGCACTAATCAAGAGGCCAAGGGTCTTACTAATGGATGAGCCGTTATCGAATTTAGACGCAGAATTACGTCAACAAATGAGGGTTGAAATACGTAGATTACACGATGAGTTAGGGATGACAACAGTTTATGTTACTCACGATCAAATAGAAGCGATGACTCTTGCAGATAGAATTGCAGTATTAAATGAAGGAGAACTTCAACAACATGGTCCTCCCATGGAAGTTTACCGAAATCCTACAAATCAGTTTATCGAAGGATTTCTATGTGCTCATCTTAACGAAATCGTTGATACAGCTAATGCATTGTTCGGAGGCGAAGAAGAATGAACTTTAGAATAGGATTGTTCCCAGTCTTATTTTTCCTTCTTGTTTCTACAATGTCTCCTCTTTTTGTTTCGGCAGATTCTGATTCTCAGTCTATTGTTCGTCAGCGTGCATCTTCTCATGCGTTTTTTTGGGATGGATCCGCTACCACTGTAGAAGTAATGGGTGAATGGGATGGATGGACTAATGGTACTCCTATGGTTGAATTTTCAACTAATCAATGGTCTACAAATATTGAAATCGATCCTGGAATGTATTGCTACAAATTCGTTATTGATGGGAATTGGATAATTGATTCATCGAACCCCTACAGGGGATATTGTGGGAATTTTGAGAATAGTATAGCAAGGGTAGCAAACGACACTAGACCGATGTTTACACATACAATTGAGAATGAAACTCTCTACGTCTATTGGCATGCTGGTTCTGGTGGAGATGCCCCGTCTGCTACACCGACTGAATTGTTAGGTTCAATTTGGGATGCTCAGAACTGGACTTGGTCTCTTGACCTAAGTGGTTTAGAGAATGGAAAACACACTATCCATATTGAGGGAGTTGATACTTCTGGTATTCCTGCTGACGATCTTTTGCTACCATTTTGGATTGGAGACGAATCAGATTTCGTATGGGATGATGCATTAATTTACATGGTCATGACAGATCGTTTCGTAAACGGAAATCAATCAAATGACCCAACAGGGATCCAAGGAGTTGCTCAAGGAGCAGATTGGATGGGAGGCGATTTGGCGGGTGTTACAGACATGATTCAATCAGGATATTTTTCCAATTTAGGGGTCAATGCACTATGGTTGACTCCATTCAACGAGGCAGCTAATGGAACTGGGCTTGCAGGCGATGGAGTTCATGAAGTTTCAGCATATCATGGATACTGGCCTGTAGAGCCACGTAGTATTGATCCACGTCTTGGTACGTCTGAAGAGTTACTTGAATTGGTTGATTCTGCTCATACTGCTGGTATTCGTGTTATGGGAGATTTTGTAGTAAATCATGTTCATGAAGATCATCCTTACCATATCAATCATCCAGAATGGTTCAACCAAGGTTGTATCTGTGGTGAAGAGAACTGTGATTGGACTGATCATAGGCTCGATTGTCTTTTCAGAGATTATATGCCTGATTTTAATTGGAAGGATCGTAATGCTTCTGAGCAAATGATCGACGATATTCTTTGGTGGATTGAAACCTACGATTTAGACGGTGGACGAATAGATGCGGTGAAGCATGTTGACGATCTAGCAATTACTAATCTTGCAGTACGAATCAATGAGAGATTTGAGACTGCTGGAACAGACATCTATCTCAAAGGAGAAACTGCTATGGGTTGGTCAGGACATAATCTTGAATCGAACTCTGAGCAATATGATACTATCAATCGATACATGGGCCCTAATTCTCTTGATGGACAAGCAGATTTTGTCCTTTACCATGCTACCTCAGACCTTGTTTTTGCTACTGGTCAAGAGGATTATATGCATCTAGATTATTGGACTGCAAGAAGCCAAGATCAGTATTCTGAAGGTTCAGTTATGGTTCCATTTATCGGAAGTCACGATGTTTCTCGTTTTTCATCGCGTTCTGACCCGGGAACTTCTGATGAATGGAACCAATGGGTTGAGCAAGGTCTACCTGGACAACCTGGAACGGATGATCCTTACCGTGCCTCTCTACAAGCTCATGGGTGGTTGTTGACTACTCCTGGGGCCCCTATGATCTATATGGGGGATGAATATGGGGAATTTGGAGGAGCGGATCCTGATAATCGTCATATGTGGCGAGATAATCAATCACAGAATGAAAGAGAGAGAGGCCTTCAAGAGAATATTAGTGAACTTGGAGTTCTAAGGTCAGAACTTGAATCATTACGCCGTGGCGGTTATCAATCAATTTTCAACTCATCAGACGTAATTGTCTATCAACGTTCAACCGGTTCGGATTCAAGTCTAATTGCTCTGAATAGAGGAACAACAAGTACATCTATCGATATAGGCAATGGTTTCAATGATCATTCAATTGTTTTTGGATCAGGATGGATTGATAACAGCTCAAATTCCCTTCATGTTTCTCAGCATAGTGTAACGGTATTGACTAACGAATCTTCATATTTTGAATCTAATATTACAACACCTGAGCGAGAACCTGATGGGCATTGTTTAATTTTAGAAAATTTGACTGTGAATGAAACACTTTTTGTTACCTTGGAAATGACAAATATCTGTGACAAGGCAATAAATTATCCAGGAGTAAATGCTACAACTGACAACTTACTAGTTGAAGGATTTTCGGGAATTTTAGAGTGGTATTATCTTATCTTCGCAAACTCAACTTACAATTTTTCTTGGCAATTGATACTTAATGAAACAATTCCTAATGGGACAGAAGTTACGTTAACCTTTGAAGCCGCAATTCTAAGTTGTGGAGAATCAGACTCTTTTTTCCATTATTGTCCTAATTCAATACTAAATTACTCCTTCATAGTTGAATGGCCCGACATAGAGCCAGAACCAGAACCAGAGCCGGAACCAGAGCCAGAACCAGAGCCAGAACCGGAACCAGAACCAGAACCAGAGCCAGAGCCAGAACCGGAACCAGAACCAGAGCCAGAGCCAGATCCTACATGTATCGAAGGTGAATCTCGTCCTGCTGAAGATGGATGCAACGATTGTTTCTGTACTGATGGCTCATGGTCTTGTACCGAAATAGCTTGTAATTCGCCAATAGATGATTCATCTAATGATTCATCCAATGAATCAGATTTGGAATCTGAAGAAAGTCTTGGTTCGATGAGTTATTTACCTTTGATTGGGGTAGGTATCATAGTTGGAGTAATTGCTCTTATTTTGTTGCGTTCACGCGAATCAATTTAGCCTTCCACTACCATTTATTGCTATTCTAAACCAATCGATATTCTTCTCATTTAGGTCGTCCCATTTACATTGCCAAGACCAATTACCCTCTTTTGTTCCAGGTGTATTCATTCTAGCTTCTGAACCAAGTTTTAGAATATCTTGTATTGGAATTATTGCTAACTTGGAGACTGAATTTAGGGCTTCAATTACTGTGTCTTCTACGGGCTTGATGCCCCAACCTAGTGTTGTATCATTATCATGTGTTCCAGTATATACTACGGTGTCAGGTGTATGATTTTCAGGATTATGTGGATTATTATCATCATTATTTGAGAATTGAAGAATTACCATACCTGGTAAATCATGTCGCTTTCTGAGTTTAGTAACACTTTCTGGAATGATACCTAGATCTTCAGCAATAATATCTCCCTTAGTACTGGAAATAATTTGAGATAGGAACTCATCTCCTGGCCCATCTACCCAAAATCCGTTTTCTGCAGTTAGATGATGTGCAGGTATCGACCAAGCTGAATCAATTGCTCGAAAATGATCAATTCGAACAATATCAAAAAGTTGGAACATTCGTTTCATTCGACTTTTCCACCACCTGAATCCTTCTTCTTTGTGATTCTCCCAATTGTATAGGGGGGTCCCCCATCTTTGGCCAGTTTCTGAGAAATAGTCTGGAGGTACACCCGAAACATGAGTGGGTAATCCTTTTTCATTTAGATGAAATCTTTCTGGACATGCCCATACGTCTGCTGAATCATGGGATACAAAGAAAGGAATATCTCCATACATTTGGATGCCTTTTATTCCCGCAATTTTTTTCATTTTTGACCATGAATAATCAAAAAGATACTGTTCTTTGTAGATTTTTTGAATTTTTTGTAATTCAATTTCTGAAAAAATTAGACTTTCTCTTGTACGGAATTCTGGTGGCCATTCTGTCCAAGGTGCTCCATTATATCGTTCTTTAAGTACTCGAAATTGAGCATATTCTTGTATCCATTCACCTTGTTGTTTACAGTAATTTTCGATTTCCGTTTTTGCGACCTCTTTAGATGAGTCTTCCAAAAGATCTACCCATCCGGCAAATGCAGATGAAGAGGCATAAGGTGAACCATATTCGTCAGGAGGATGAATTGGAAGAACTTGCCAAACAGAAACGCCCAATCGTTTCAAGAATTCTAAGAATCGAATAGCCCCATTTTCTCCTAGATTTGGATTAGGGAGGCAGGTAATATGGCAGAGAATTCCAACCTGTTTTCCAGACAACATTTTCTCCCCTAAATAGTATCAAAAGAATCGTAGAATTTTTGATAATCTTTTATCATTCTAGCGCCAGTAAATCCAATTGAAGTGTAGATACTTTGCCTCATTATTTCTAGCCAAAGGTGTTTTTTTTCCCATGTAGGTAATACCTCATTCTCTAAAACATCAAGGATATTTTTTGCATCTCTATCATCATCTCGTTCGTCTTCTCCTTGTCCTATTGCCCATCCATTTTTCCCATGAATACAAGCTTCAGGCCACCATCCGTCAAGGATAGAACAATTTGGAGTTCCGTTTAGTGCAGCTTTCATTCCAGATGTTCCAGATGCTTCCATTGGTCTAATCGGATTATTCAACCAAATATCTGAACCTGCAGTCATTAGCAATCCTGTATCCATAGAGTAATTTTCAAGGAAAATCACTGGGATTTCGTCCTGAATTTTTGAGGCACGATCGTAAATGCTTTTGATCAACATTTTGCCACCCATGTCCTTTGGATGAGCCTTTCCTGAAAATACAAATTGTATTTTATTTGAACCAATATTTCTTAATCGTTCCAAATTTTTGAAAACCAAATTAGCACGTTTGTATGTAGCAAATCTTCTAGCAAATCCAATGGTTAATTTCTCAGGATCTAATTGAATTCCGGTTTCTTTTTCAACAAAATTTCTTAGTTGAATCCTAGAATTTTCTTTAGCATAAATTAGATCTTCATTTGAAAAATCCATTTTTTTGATATATGTTGAATCAGTTCTCCACTCTATTGATTCTTTATCGAATAACGATTTGAAGGAATCACTAGTCCAAGTGATATGGTGAACCCCATTAGTAATAGGATGAATATTAGTTCCAGGGAACATTTTCTCGGCTACCTTCGCATTAAGACCTGAGACAGCATTGACCTTCCCACAAAGTCCTATGCCCAAATGACTCATGGAGCATGAATCTCCACTGTTTGCGATTTCTTTAGCATCCGTTGGTAATAATTCTCCTAATATCGACTCTACATCTTCCCAACTGAATCGATCATGGCCTGCAGGTACAGGAGTATGTGTAGTGAACAGAGTTCTATTGGCCAAGTCTTCTCTTGACCAACCTTGATTCAACATTTCTAGTGCAGCAAAAGTACAGTGTCCTTCGTTAAGATGTAATCCGGATATATTGTATCCTAAAGCCAATAATGCTCGAATTCCTCCTACTCCAAGAAGATATTCTTGTCTAATTCTAGTAGAATCATCTCCTCCATAGAGTCGGTCTCCGAGTGAAGAATGTTCTACAGAATTAGATGGGTGTCTAGTATCTAGAAAATATGTAGAAATATCTTTTATTTTATATTCCCAAATTTTTGAATAAAGTATTGTTCCATCTAATTCTAATTGGATTTCCTTACCGGTATCTTTCATGAAATCCGTTGGATCTATTTCATCAAAAGTTTCTGTCTGGACACCCTCTGAATCTATGTGTTGTCTGGCATATCCATTTCGATAAAGTAAGGTACATCCTACTAGGTTTATTCCCGCATCTGCTGCTGATTTTATGTGGTCTCCGGCCAAAACTCCTAGTCCGCCAGAGTAGGTATGAAGTCGACTTTCAAATCCAACTTCTGCAGAAAGATATGCGACAACCATACACTCCCCCCTACCTTCTGAATAACCCAATCCGTTTGTACCGGTATTTATTCCATCCTCTACAATTGAATGGTTTTTTTGTGTGAAAATAATATGGTAGAGGTTGCACCGAACATCATGGCGCTTAGTTCGAACAACAGTTCTCGAGTCGCCCTCGGGTTAATTTTGCTCATGATTTCTCCGATTTTATTGGGGGTATCAGGTGCTGCTACTCCTAATGATATTTCGATAGACGGGGATCCATCTGATTGGCCCTCATCAACGGATATGGGTGTTGATGAAAATGGAGTATCTCTCCATCTAACTTGGAATTCTACACACCTTTTCATCGGTTGGGAAGGGACAGATTGGGCATCAACTGAAGAAGGAGCAGATTTATTCGTTTATCTCAATACTACTTCTGGAGGGACATCTCTTTCCAAAGAATGGGGTTTTTCACATGTACTTCCTTTTGCTGCTGATTACGCATTTGTGTTAGAAGATTCCAATTATCATGCAATTTTTGCTGAGCAGGACGGTATTTGGCAAACTACACATGAAGAAAATACTGCTATGAATTCCCATACATTCCCAGGTGAACGATATATCGGTTGGTCAGAAAATAAGATTAGTGAAATTTCAATTCCTTGGGATGCTATTGGTTCTCCTACTTCTGTAGATTTTGTGATATGGGCACAATGGCAGGATCAAGGAAATGTTTGGACCTCATTCCCATCAGAGAATTCTGCAAGTTCTAATGGTGCTGAGACTTTCTCTCACATGTATCGTCTTCCTGATAGGAATGAATCTATTGACCCATCTTCTATGGAAATTGTAGCCAGTTCCGGAGTAAATAAGGCGGAAGATGCGTTGAATGTGGCAATTGTATTTCATCAGCATCAACCGTATTACAAGAATAAGCTAACTGGGATGTTTGAACTCCCTTGGGTCCGTGTTCATGCGATGACGGAATACGTAGATTCTCCTGGAATTCTAGCGCAATATCCGGGTACTCAAGTCACATACAATCTTGTCCCATCTTTCTTAGAGCAACTTGTTGACTATCATCGTAATGAGACTCCAGATGTCCATACCGATTTTGCAAGGAGAGCATGGCCAACAAATCCTAACGGGACAGTTGCTGATTATCCAAATGCTACTGCTCTTGAATTACATACAATGCAGTTCCAATCGTTCTGGAATAGTGGATGGATTTACAACGTCTCATCAGAGGATCCGAATGCATGGGTTTTACCAGCTAGTCAGCGTTACAAAGAACTCTATGATGCAACCTTGCATAATCTCAAGCCTGCAACTATAATGAATGATGAATTGCTTTCACCTCAAGATTTGTTGGATTTACAGGTTTTATGGTATCTTTTCCAATTCTCTCCGGATTATGTTCAAGGAGAATATTCCTCTTTCTTTACTCAACCAAACAATACTCCTCCTCAGTATGATCAAGGTTTGATGGATTTATTCACCAAGGGTAGAGATTTCACTCCTGCTGAATTAACATATGTAATCGATCAGCAACATTCTCACATGGCCAATGTTCTTCCGATGTATAGCCAATTAGCTGAAAGAGGACAGGTAGAGTTGACAACAACTCCCTATTATCATCCGATTATGCCTCTCTTAATGATGGACGGATGGACTTTCGAAGACGGAATCCGAGTTAACAAAGATGCATGGCCTGTAGATGTGACAACGCATCTCACCAACGGGATGAATCTATTTGAGGAAGAATTAGGTTTTCGACCTAATGGTATGTGGCCATCTGAACAGGCTGTTTCACCCACTATGGTTCAACCAGTCTCAGATGTTGGAATTCAGTGGATGGTTACAGATGAGGAGATTTTAGCAAAATCTACCTCAGAAGGTGGTGGATCTATTGATGTAGAAGATGCTACACAATTGGCAACTCCTTGGGTTGTAGAAGGTGAAAATGGAGGGGAAGTTGCAGTTATTTTCCGTGATAGGGTAATTTCTGATAGAGTTGCATTCCAATATGGTTCAATGACTCCAGAAGCGGCAGTCTCTGACTTCCTGTCTTACTTGGATGGAATTCGTTCTGAATTGATAGCTGCCGGAGAAGATCCTAGTGAGCATCTGCTAACAGTTGCTATGGATGGTGAAAATTGGATGTTCATGTCCGAATTCCAGCATTCTGACAATGCTCGTCCTTTCATTCATGAATGGTATTCCAGACTTTCTTCACATCCAACCGTTGTAACAACAACACCTTCTGAATTCTTATCCAATAATTTCACACTTCCTAGAATTGAGAATATTGGAACCGGATCTTGGATTGATGGAACGTTAAGTACGTGGGCAGGTGAAGAAGATGAAAGTCTTGCATGGCAACGTCTCGTTGAAGCCAGAGCTGCCTTGGTTGATTTTGAATCTGAGAATCCAGATGATCCGGGTCTTTCTCTCGCTTGGGAATCACTCTACATCGCTCAAGGAAGTGATTGGTATTGGTGGTATGGTTTAGATCAAGATAGTGGATATGATGAGATGTGGGATGTTTTGTTCAAAGTCCATCTCTCCAACATTTATCGAGCAATTAATTTGGATCTCCCTCCCTATCTTCAAGATCTTTGGACAAACCCTGCATTGCCTGATGAATCTGCGAGTTCAATTATTGAACCAATGATAGATGGAATCGCTTTACCAGGAGAATGGGATGGCGCTGCAATTTATTCTGCGGACTCAGTAAATGGAGGTGATTTAGATATTGAATCATTCCATTTAGGGTATGACGCTTCGAACCTATACGTCCGAGTAGATATGACCAATCCAAATCAAATCGAAGCATTAAATCAATCAAGAGATGCAGATTTAGCGATATATTTTATGCAACCCAATGCTCAGAATTTCAATGAAGTTCAAACTAATTTTAGAACATATTTTGGAAATCAAATTTTAGGCTTTCCAGCAAAGAAGATGGTTGCATTTGATTTCGAACAATTACGAGAAGATGGTCAAGCAAAATGGAATTTATTTGATGCAAGAGGGCAGGTAGGAGATAACGAACAATGGGCATTAACAGGATCCTCAATTCTTGGTGGATGTGCTGGGAAAGAAATTTATGAATTTGTTATCCCTTGGTCAGATTTGGGTCTAGCGCCTCGGTATACTACACGTGTGAAAGTTGTTTCTGCATGGGCGGATTCCCTTTCGTATGGTGACGGTGAAGATGTTGAGATAGCGCCTCCTGCTCCAGCAGAAATTGTTCTCCCTGATCTAGAAGAATGGGTTACTTTGTTAGAATTTGATGATATTACTGGTGATGAAAATGGTGATGGCGATTACACCTATCCCCTATCAAGCGATTTTTCACCAGGTAGTGGCCTATTTGATGGAACAAAGATGAAGATTAGTCAAAGTGCTTGGAATGCACGTTTTGAGATAACAGTTGCAGAGATGACAGATTATTGGAGTCTTTCAAATGGTTTTAGCCATCAGATAGTTCAGATATATGTTGATCAGGGTGAAACAACTTCTGGTCGCACTCAAATGCTTGAAGGAGCAAATGCCGAGGTTCATCCAGATTGGGCTTGGGAAGTTGCAATATCTGCAACAGGAGAACCTGGAGCGGTCAAAGCAGTAAATGCAGCATCAGGAGAAACTAGCGCTAGAGGCATTGAGGTTTCTGGAAATGTAGAAACAAAGACGATTATAATCACTGTTTCAAAGAATGTTATTGGATCAGATGTACCTAATTATCGCTTCATAGTTGTAATTGGAAGCCAAGATGGATTTGGTACAGGGAAATGGAGAGATGTTGATGCTACATCTAAGACTTGGCGTTTAGGAGGGGGAGCAGATCCTTCACCCGTTGATGGTGTAGATTACGATCCAAATATTGTAGATATTTTACTTCCTGATGGAAATCAAGCATCGATGTTGAGTAGTTATGATGTAGAATCTCAACAATTCGCAGTTTTGACTGGTTTTGAATTACCTGAAGTAGCTCAACAAGTGTATGGTGCTAAGGTTGCAGGAACCACTGCTAATTCTGCAATTCTTGAGTGGTCAACAACTCAACCTGAGGCAGGAATTATTACATGTACATCTAGTGATAATTCATCTAATGAATGGAATGAATCCATTTTGTCACCTTCTGGTATAGAGTCTCTTTCACATACGGTTCAGTTGACTGGATTAACTACGTCAACTGCTTATTCGTGTATTATTTCTGTAGGTGATGCGCCATCAGCGTCTGTCCAATTCAATACATCAGAACAGATAGATACCATGCCTCCAGAAGTACTCAATTTGGATGTTCAACAATTATCTGGAGGTTTACTGAAAGTAACTTGGTACACCAGTGAAGAAGCGACTGAATCTATCGAAGTAAATGGTCAGACATTTACTGGAGATATTGTTGCTCTTCGTAAAAATCATCAGATGACAATCACTCCAAATCCTATTTTGCCAGCATTACAAGAATTTACTCTTACAGTATCGGTGTTGGACGCATCTGGAAATAGTAATTCATCTAGTCTTACATTCATCATCCCTGAAGATATCGGTGATTCTACTTCACCTATTCAAGTTCCAGATGATTCTGATTGTACTACATTAGAGGGAGATGAATGTGCAACTTCATCGCCTATGAATGGAGAATTGATTATTGGTGCATCAATATTGGTGGTCTTACTGGTTGGCTTTGCATTATTGAGAACTAGAATGTCCGAAAATGAGATATTAGATGGGCTCGTTCAAGAAATAGAAGATATTGAATGACTATGCGAATGGAATACTTGCAGTTTCATGAGTGTGTAGGTTGACTACTGTTAGAATAGCAGGTCTTGGCTGAAAACCTAGAGTTCTTTGGTATCCAGTTTGATCTTGCCATGTACTACTATGAATCAATTTGACTCCTTTGTAATCTGAAACGTGATGGCCATGTACGTGGCCGGTAACGAAAATATCAGGTATTGTACGAATCACTAAATTATCTTCTGGTTCAGGGGCAAGAGGTGTTTTTCCACCCCATGATGGTGCCAGATGTCTTCGATCAATCATTGCTCGCATTGCTGCTTCGGGTCGATCATATGATACACTTCTCATCTTAGAAACGAAATCATCAATACTTTTTCCATGATAAGATAAGATTCTAACTCCGTGTAGGCTGAAGTCGCATGGATTACCAACAAATGTTGTATTATTGTAGTCCTGTTGTAGTTCTGGATCTAAGGCAGGTTGTGGTTCAGCAGGTCGAACAGCATCGTGATTTCCTGGAAGGAGAAGAACATCTACCCAGTCGGGAAGTGGTTCTAATAATCTAGCCAGTCCTCCGTATTGATTGAAGAGATCTGGGATTGCAAGTTCTTTTTCTTGATTAGGATAGATTCCAACTCCATCAACACCATCTCCGCTAATTACAAAGTAACGAATTGTTTTAGCTAGAGGATCTGTATTGAACCACTCAACCATTTTATGCCATTGTGCTTCTAAGAAAGTCTTCGATCCTAGGTGTACGTCTGAAAGAAATGCAACTGAAATTGCTTGGTCAGATGGAGCAGAATTTTTGTGATGTTCTCGAAGAGGAGGATAATGGATATCTTCAGCAATGAACGTATCTCTTCTTCCTCTTTCTGACTTTAATCGACCCGTAATTCCTATGACGTCGTCTGGCATTAGTCCCGTTCTAAGTGGGTGTTCATCTCCAAATTCTGGTCTATTGTACATGATACACTCAATTTCTGCTCCTTCGTCTTCTAGAGTAAATCTAAGATGTCCTCCGTTCTTTGTGTATGAAGGGGAGTTGACAATTCCAATTAATGAACAATCTTCATCTCTGTATCTTGGTTTATTCATTGACACTTCGCCTATTTGAGTAGGCCGGAATGGCAATATTCTAGAATCAACAATCATCTTTTTTATTGTTGTTAAACGATCGTTGAAACAAGAGAGAATATCGCTCATTCTTCCTTCTGTTATACTATTCCCAGTTATGTCAAAATGAATTTCTAATTCCATATCTACATCTCTTGCTTCCATTGGAAATGCTGCTAAATCATAGTGGGAAAGACCATGTGGTCTTGGGGCAGGAGCAACTTCTGTCTCTTTGATACTAGCAATAGTACGTGCTCCAATTTCTTCTTGTTTTGTTATTCCAGCGATTTCAAACAATTTATCGAGTGTTTTAGAATCTAGAATCCCACTTGTTCTAGACTTAATTGCTGCTTCAAGGATTGGTTGAATTGATTCTAAAGGTTCTAGCCGATTACGAGCTTCGGCAGTTACAAAGAGGTTTAGTGACCACAAGTTGGTCTGCTTGACCTCCCAAGTCTCGTCGCTCATGGAGTCTATGCTGCACAGAGGGGCTCAAAGAGGATTGCGCTCTATTCTTCGGACCAAATATCTTCATCTTCCTTTTTCTTTATTTCTTCTACAACAGTGCCTTCTGTTTTTCCTTCTGCCCAAATTACTTCCCCATACCAAGTATCTTCCATTCCAGGAACACGTCCGAAAGCAGAAAGTGTAGCCTCTTTCAGAGTCAGTTGTTCAGGTACATCTTCATCATCATCCATTTTTGTTCTCATATCAAGACGGTGAGTTCCTGTTTCCTCTGTTTCAAATACATTCAGGGCAGTTTCAAGTGCTAAGCTTACGAAAAGTTGCTTATTCATTGATCTATCTCCGCCTTGACTATTTGTCGATCTTACAAGAAAACGATTTTCCCAAAATGCACAAACATATGCAAGACCAACTGGTTTAGTTTTGGTTCCCCCTCCCGGCCCTGCAATTCCAGTAATAGAAATGGCCAGATCAGCACCCGATCGTTTGAGCGCCCCTTCTGCCATTGCTGCTGCAACATCCTTTGAAACTGCACCTGGGACAGAATCACCTTCAAATTTTGAACGTTCTACTCCTAATTCGCTCATCTTTGATTCATTGGAATATGTTACCCAACCTTGCTTGAACCATTCACTTGATCCAGAGATGTCTGTCAAAGTACTAGTTAGCATTCCTCCTGTACAAGATTCAGCTGTTGTTACCCTCCATCCATTTTGCTTTAGCTTTCTAGCCAGTCTGGAGGCCAAGGTTGCGTTACGCTCACCCATTGGTCCCACGGGGAAAGACATCATTCAAGAGGATGACTATGAGGGAAATGGTGGGCCCGACCGGAATTGAACCGGTGATCTTCGCTTTGTAAGAGCGACGTCATAACCCCTAGACCACGGGCCCCACATCAACGACGAGTATACTATTGTTGAAGTAGTTACTTATGGAGTGACTCTACTTCTATCTCTAGGGAATAGTACTACTTCTCGTACATTACCTGCACCAGTAAGTACCATCAATAGTCTAGCAACACCTAGTCCCCAACCTGCATGAGGAGCAGCTCCAAATCGAAATCCATCGGTATAGAAACTAAAATCTTCAGGATCTAATCCCATGTCTCTAAGATTTTGTTCAAGAAAATCTACCCTATGTTCTCTTTGTCCGCCTGAAGTCATCTCGTCTCTTCCATAATTCAGATCAAATCCACGACTTAATTGCTCTCCAGTAGATCCTTTCTCATCTTTGTTATGGTAGATGTAGAATGGTTTCATTTCCATTGGCCACCTTGGAATAAAGTGGAATCCAGGATGTTCTTCGGCTATTAGGTCCGCATCAGAAGCACTGATATCGTCTCCCCATTTGATTTCCCCTCCCTTTGATTGGATAATTTCAATCGCCTCATCGTAACTAACTCTAGGGAAGGGAAGATTAGGTACATTTACGG
>CENX01124938.1_pt1 | contig 16879 bp, 10 predicted proteins | sample 361321 | NCBI WGS metagenome assembly CENX01 (sample SAMEA2619678, study PRJEB7988) | marine metagenome | isolation source: saline water (ENVO:00002010), including | reverse complement strand
GGATACTGGAAGTCTAATCCATCTGTTCCGTTTAAGAAAATTTCGAATGCTTCTCCAGGGCACATCTGATCTAATGTTTGAACGCCAAAAGAGGGAACATAATAACCACCACTACCTTTAACCAATAAAATATCCTCATCATATCCCGCAAAAATTTCTGAAGACATCAAACATTCTTGTGGAAGATATGAAACTAAATTAAGTATAAAAGGATTTAAAGTTAAAAAATGTTCAGAAACATCAACAGGAACACCTTCAACAGACATCATATGGCTTTCAGCTCCATTTAGAAATAATCTATAACCATATTCTACATGCATATCTCCAATTTGATCAATATCATAACTGGGCACATAAAAATTTGAACTACCGTCTGAAGCAAGTAGAAGATCCATACCATCAACCATTTGTGAAAATGATATATTGTCCGGAATTACATTCAAGGATACATTATTAAAAATAAATGGATCTAAATTAATCTCCTGGACAATTGATGTTGGCCCTAAAGAAATAAGAACATTTGAGGCTTCTGTATAAATAGGCAACTCAAAACCTATACTATCACCTATGTAATAATCAGCAATACTTAATTCCACATTAGTTTCCTGAAAAACTTCATCAGCCTCATATATAATTGATAATATTGATCCATCACCTTCGGCAATCAATCCACCAGTTATATTAAACGCAACAATTATAACAGAACCATTAACCTGCTCATTAAACTCAACGGTAAAACCTTCAGTCCTATCAGTTGTTTCAACTGAAGTAACAGTTAAATTATTGGGTGTATCAGTAAGTGTAAATTGAAACCCTGCAACTGATGTTTGATTTGATAAATTTAAATCTAATTCAATATTAGATCCTGATTGTACAATACCATTTTCTAATCCCATTACAGAAAAGCTTCCAGGATCAATAACAGTACCGCATACTATATTTGTTGGATTTGATTCACCCTCCTCATAAAGAGCTTTAACTTTATAACAATATTCTTCACCAAATATAACATCTGAATCAGTATAATAATTTTGGTCTATAGGGACCGAATCAATTAAAATATCATTTTTATATATATTAAAACCTTCTATTCTGCTAGTATTATTCATGTTTTCTGCTGGCTTATCAGGATCAAAATAATTGTAAACATCTACAGGTAAAACTTCATCGTTAGATGCAACTCCCGTTAAAGAGAATTGACAACTACCAAATGAGCCATCGCCATAATTATAATAATCATACTCTAATGAACAGCTTGCAACTAAAATAGCATCATTATATAGGTTCCAACTATTACCATTCCATCCATCACCATAAGAGTCGTACATATTTAAAACATAATCTCCAGGATCAAGATCAAAAGAATATGATCCAACCACTCCATTTTGGATGATATTTCCATCAAATAATAGTTCCCAAGAAACTTCAGACTCCCAGGAACCACCACCACATTCCACACTGTAAGAGCCATCTCCTCCACCTGTGCCTGCTCCCTCGCAATTTGGATTTGGTAAATCCCAAGTCATATCAATAACAGTATCCCCATCTTCAATATTTAATGCTAAATTTTCAGGTGGGCACATTGGTCCAGCATCGGGGGACGCACAAATTGTCGGTGTTGGCTGTGAATCACCCTCATCATAATTGGCAATAATAAAATAACAATATTGCGTTCCATTTTCTAAACCAAGGTCTAAATATGTATAGGTGTTTGAGTCAACTGAATTAATAAGCTGATTATCCCTGTATATATCAAAACCTAACAAAGATCTGCTTGATTGAATCAAATCATTATCAGCATAGTTCCAATCATCTATATTTAAGTTTAAATTACTTTTATTTGATTCATATAACAAATTATCGACTATTTCACTTGGATTTGAATTCTCAAAGAATGATTGAGTTACATTTATTTCATAATTTCCTTCTGCACCACTATATCCATCAACAACTATATAGTACTGACCTGGATCTAAAAAAACACCTTGCAAAGTTGATTGCAACCCACTAAACTCACAAGTAAAATCATCAATATAATAACCAGTAGTTATCTCATTACACTCTTGATCAGCTGTAAAAATTTCAAGTTTTGTATCAAAAGTGGTATTTGCACTACATAAAGTAACATCAATTGTTATAGGACTTGTAACATTTAATAAATAAGCATAATCTGCTCCTTCACTTCCCTGAACAAGCCAATCATTACTCATGCCAGCATTACTACCTAAAGCATTAAAAGGCAGAGATGATATAACCTCATCAGCACATGTACTTACACCAGGTTCTGTCCAATCTAGTTGTATAAAACCATTTCCACCTAAGGCTGATGCAGTTAATGGAGGAGCTAAAATCCACATTGCACAACTTTCATTAGTAAACTGTGATTCACCTGATTCGTAATTAGCTGATACAACATAACAATACTCAATATCATGTTCAGCATTTAAATCCTGATAAAATATATCAGTTGTATTGTCATATAAAACACCATTTCTGTAAACATTATAATCAATAACTAAATTACTACCAGCATTCCATTCTAAATTAATATAATCTGATTCTGCATATGCATATAAACTTGATGGAGCCAATCCTGGAATTGGAATAGCACAAACTAAATCTTCTAATATTTCAGATTCACCCACTTCATAAACACTTGTGACTGTATAACAGTACTCCTGAAGATTTACTACATCATAATCATAATATTCATAAATACCAGATTCAACCGTTGCAATAAATAGTCCATCTCTATAAACATTAAAAGCTACTAAATCTCTACTATTATTATCAATATCAGAAATAAATGGCAATAGAAATTCTAATTGATTTTCTGTTCTATAATTATATTCACCACCAATAGAAGCTACTCCATTTTCAGGACAATCACCACCATCCCAATTATATTCATCGCAATCAAGGTATACACCCCATGTTCCATCATCGCACAATCCATCACCTAGCCAACTATCTATTGTAGTTTGAGGAACGCATTGTCCAATACAATCAACCAAGCCTAATGTTTCATTATAATAATAATCATAAGACACACACTCATCACCTACACCTGGGGTACCTCCAGCTGGTGGATCAGTCCAGGTTACATGCACAACTCCATCTTGGCCACTTGCAAACACTTCATCAGGAGATAATATTTCCCACATGCCACATTCTTGATCTGATATGCTAGACTCTCCTAAATCATAAACAGCAGAAATTTGATAGCAATATTCAACGTTATGTAGAGCTGAAGTATCATTATATTGATTATCTAAACCTCCAGTATTTATAAGAAAATTACCATCTCTGTAAATATTATAACTTAAAACATCTGCTGATTGGGCAGGAGTCCAAGTAAGCTCTATCTGACCATTAGTACCGATAACATCAAAATCAGTTGCAGGCATTAAAATCCACTCAGAGCAAGAAATATTAGAGTCAACAGATTCACCCTCATCATAGAGTGTTCTTAGAGAATAACAATACTCAATATCATGTTCAGTTGTACTATCAATATGTGAAAATGTATTTAAATCTGTTTCTACTAAAAATTCACCATCTCTATAAATTCTATATGAGAGCATATCTCTATTATCATTTAAATTATCTTGAATAAATTGCTGAGTATTGTCAACTATTTCAATTTCTGGATTAATACTTTCATCATAATTCTTACTTGCATCTTCATTAGAAATTGGATAAAGCTCCTGAGAAACTGCAAGTCCAGTTAAATTAAATTCACAAATACCTTCGCTACCTGTATCAAGTGTACATGATGCAGCAATATTATTGCTAGCATCAACTAAATTCCAAACATTACCATTCCAACCATCTCCCCAGGAATCAGCCATATTCAAAGTATAAGAGCCTAAAAACAATGGAACATCAACTTGAGAAAATGGTGCTCCTCCAGCTAAAATCACTTCATCATTAGCAATTAATTCCCAACTTACTTCACTCTGCCATGAACCACCATCACAAGTAACACTATAATTAATAAATGAACCAGGTTCATTCCATTCTAATAAAATATATTGATTTTCATTATCGCCTTGTGCATTTAATCCTACAGGCGGATCCAAATAAAATAAACCACATGCAGTATTTGAAGGAAATGTTTCACCTGATGGATAATTTGCCTTTATTTCATAACAATAATTAACACCAGCAGTTATTTCTGAATCATCAATATAGTTTGTTAATTCTGTTTGACCAATATTTACTCCATCTTTATATATTTGATAGTTAATCAGGGTATTTCCAAATAATGGATCAACTGTAGCATCATCCCATGTTAAAGACATCGTTCCTCCAAGATCTTCAACTACAAGATTTGTTGCTGGAGGGCCAGAATACGGTACAACGCAAACAGGATCTGATAATTCAGAGACACCTTCATCATATGTTGAACCAAGAGTATAACAATATTCTTGCATATTATTTAATGGTTGATCTGTAAACGAAAAAGTATTTGAATCAAAATTTGCAATTAAATTTCCATCTCTATATAAATCAAAAGTTTGCAAATCTCTTTCTTGATGATTATCTAAAGCTTGATTTGAAGAAGATAAATTCTCTATGCTACCATAAGCTAAAACTTGTGATTTCATCATATAATCACCTCCATAACCTAAATAATCACCCGTATTCCATATACCATAATAGTATGTATACATGTTGTCAGGATAATCAACAGAAGCATCAACTCCAAAACCTTCGTAGTCTGTCCAACCATCTTCATGACTAGCTATAATATAGAAAGAGCCTGAAAGACCTGTAATATTTGGATAAACTGTTGCCCAACCATTTTCAGCTACAGCTTGCTCATCGTGGAGCAAATTTCCTGGAATTCCATTATTATCATCAAAAACCATTACTCTAACAGGTCCATGAGTTGAATCTGGCCATGGCCAAAATGAATCACCTTCACTTAATATTTTAACAGATGCTGATAAAACATCAAAATTAACTCCAACATCAAATTTTGAACCATGAGCCAAACCTCCTTCGTAAGAACCAGAAAGATAAAATGCATTTGCTAGTACATTATCATCATATTGCAATAAATATTCTTCACCACCTATAGGTTCTTGCCAAGATAAATTTACTAATTGATCTCCAGGAGTTGCTACAATTTGAGAAGGTGGATATACATTCCAACTTGAACACGAAGTATTTGTTGCTGGAGACTCTCCTATATCTTCGTAAAATGCTTTTACGTAATAACAATATTCAACACCTATCTCTGTTGCAAAATCTTCATAAGTTTCTGTCAGAATATTATCAGCTAATAACTCATCATTTCTGTAAATATTATAAGATGTTTGATCATTTAATGGTGTTGAATTCCAATTTAGAGTAATGAAACTACCAGTACCTTGAACAGATAAACCAGATGGTGAGTTTAATTGAGGAACAACACAGGCCGTATTGGAAAATCCTGATGAGCCCTCATCATAATCTGCTACAACATTATAGCAAAAATCTTCTAAATACAAAAGTCCATCAGAATTATCAACGTAATCTGTATTTTCGACATAATCAATAAGTTCATTATTTCTGTAAATTTCATATCCAAGCAAATCTCTTGAATTAACTAAATATGTTCCTTCAGCTATTGATTTTGAATTTGCAGATAAACTTCCATTACTTAAACTAAATGAACCACATTCATCAATACATTCTTGACTCTGATCACCGTTTGTTGTTCCAGCACAATCACATCCATCGCAACTCCAAAATGAACAAGAAAAATTAACTCCATATTGAGCATTAACACCGTCACAAAACCCATCTCCTATCCAAATATCAGCTAAGCTTGACTCAAAACAAATACCTGAACAATCGATAAAACCAGGTTGTTCATAAGCAGTTATGCATTCATCACCAACTCCAATAGCACTAGGTGGTGTTTCCCAATCTAATGAAACTTCTAATCCATTTTCAATTGCTGTTAAATTTTGAGGTTCTTCTAAATAAATTTCTAAGGTTGTTGCACATACTGTATTAGATAAATCTGATTCTCCTGTTGGTCCATAAACAGAAACATTGTAGCAATATTCAGTTGATTGAGATAAGCCTTGATCTACATAATTTGTTAAACTTGAAGTTGAGATAAAAACGTTGTCTCTATAAATTCTATAACCACTGACTTCAACGTTGGTATCATTAGTATCATCCCAAGAAAGATTAACTTCTCCAAATGAACCCAAAGCTGATAAATTTGAAACAGGTATAATTGGAGGAGGATTTTCACCGAGCACATTAATATAACCATTAACAACATCATATTCATATGAGCCACCAATCATATCAGATAAAACAGTATTATCCTCATTAAATGATAATTCAATATTTGTTGTGTAAATTCCTGTTGATTCATATACAAGCTCAAGAACGCTTCCATCTCCAGGCGATAGACCCGCTCCTGTTAAATCAAATGCAACAATAATAACTGATCCATCATTCTGTTCATTAAAACTTACTGTAAAAGCTGAAGTCCTATCTGTACTAATAACATCAGTAAAAAATCCTTGATTAGGAAAATCCAAAATTTGCATCTGGAATCCTCCAATAGACCCTTCATTAGCAATTTCAACTTGTAGAAGCGCTGTTTCTCCGGCATTAATTTCACTACTAGAAATTGATATCTCTGCATTAAATATGCTCATATTAAAAAACAAAGATATTAAAAATAAATTTTTGTAAAATTTAAACATAGTAAATTCCTTCAATTATAGTTTATAATCCTAAAACAATTTAATATCTAAATATCAACTTGTCAAATAAGTAAATAGATAATTAAAATAAGTATAAAAATTTTAGTTTACTTCTTTTTAAAAAAATTTTAAACTACGTTTAATTTTATTTAGATTTAGATAACTAATGATGATAAAATCTATACTATTTATATTGCTATTTTCAAATTTGTTTTCTCAATTTGGAGATATAGAAGTCACTTATGAATATAATTCAAGGTTAATTAAAGATAACAAAACATACATTTTAGAGGAATTTAATGAGCTTATTAAAAATTATCTTAAAATCTCAACATTCAGCTCTGAAAACAATGATTTAAATATACCTTTGAAAATTCATATTATTTATGAGAAGATCCACTTTACTGGTGAAAATGATTTTAATAAATTATCATGCCAGCTATTTCTTACAAACAAAAGTGATCAATACTATTTTGCAAAGAATATAAACTTCCCTTATTTTAAAGGAAAGACAATTTATCATAATCCAACTTTTTTTGATCCGATAAGTTCATTTTTGGACTACTATGCTTATTTATTTATAGCAGGTGAATTAGATAGTTACGAACTCTTTTTAGGTGGTTCTTATTATCAAAAATGCATCGATATATGCAATATTGCTATTGATTCAGGGTTCTCATCTATATGGAATAATTTTGAAGATAATATTAAAAATTTAAAAAATAATGAAGATTTAAGAGCAGCAAGATATAATTTCTATTATTGCCTTGATATGATTAACTCGGAAAAAATTGATATTGATGATTTAAAAAATACTATGGAGATTTTTATAAAAAATATTAAATCGATATATGATAAATTTGGTTATGATAAAAATACTTTAAAGTTTATTAATGCTTATCATCTTGAAATAGCAGATTTATTAAATATGCTAGAATTAGAAGATGGATTGCTTTTTTTATTAAATTTTGATAGCAAAAATAAAAATACTTATGAAAGTTATATTAAATGAAAGTTAATATTACATATTTAGTAATTACCCTTACTTTAACAATAAATTTAATTTTTTGTGATAAAACATCAACTGAAATTCAAGATGATATCAACAGTAAAAGTAATGAACTAGAATTACTAAAAGAAGAAATAGACAAATTTGAAAAACTAATTAATGAAAAATCAAAAGAAGAAAGAATTAATAATGATTTAATTAAACAAATTGATAAAAAAATTGAATTAACAGAAAAGCTAATAAAAAGATTAACAGATGAAGAAAACTATATTTCAAAACAAATATTTTCTACTAAAAAAATTATTCAAGACAAAGAAGAAGAATTATTCATTTTAAAAAATCAATTAAAAAATAGATTGAGATATTTATATAAACATGGCAAGAGTAATCTTTTAAAACAAATCACAAAAACAACTGAATGGAATAAAAAAATATATAGAAAGAAATATCTTGAAATATTAAATGATTATGAAAATCAAATAAAACAAAGAATCACAACTAATATTGAAGATTTAAAACAGAAAAAAATTAAATTAGAAATAGAACAAAAAAATAAAAAAGATTTAATTACTGAAAAAAATAAAAAATTTAATTCACTCGAAAAAGATAAAAAACGAAAATCATCTTATGTTTTAAAAATCAAAAACCAGAAAGAATCTCTGAAAAATGATTTGATTTCAAGGAAGGAGATGATTGAAAAAATTGAAAAAATTATAAACAAACTTTATTCAGATAAAAAAGAAACACAAAAAAGAGAACGAGAGCTTGCCAAAATCAGATCTGAAAAAAATAAATCAACATCAGGTAATTTTGCTAAAATGAAAGGTAAATTAAATCAGCCAGTTGAAGGAAAAATAATAGGAAAATTTGGTGTACATAGGAACGATGAATTGAATATTTACACTGAAAACTTAGGAATTGATTACCAAACAAAAACTAATGCAAGGGTTTATTCTGTTTTAGATGGAGTAATACTTACGATAACAAATATACGTGACTATGGTGATATAATTATTATTGATCATGGAGCTGGATATTATACAGTTTATTCTAACTTAAAAAATATAGTTGTGTATGAAAATCAATACATAGATACTTCTACTTATCTAGCTGATGTAGCAAAAGGGACAAATTCTAACTATGAAAATGAAAATATATTTAATTTCCAGATTTGGCTAAATCAAGAAAAACTTGATCCTGAAAAATGGATTAAAAAATGATTTATAATAATTTATTAGTTCACGAAAATATATTTGATGAATTATTAAGCAAGGTATCAAATAAGAAAATCTCAAATGCATATATATTCCATGGTCAAGAAGGAACAGGCAAAGAAGCACATGCAATTGAATTTTTTGCCTCACTAAATTGCAACAATAATACTGATTGCTCTGATTGCTTTTCATGCAACAAAGTGAAAACCCTACAGCATGAATTACTAAATATTATTTTGCCTCTTCCAAAAAATAAAACAATTAATAAGAAAGATTCAGCTTTAAAGACACTTGATAATAAACAATTAGATTTACTTACTAAAGAATTTGAATTAAAAGGTAGAAACCCGTACCATAAAATTAAAATCAAAAATGCTAATACAATTCTTATTAACTCAATCAACGATATTAAGAAGAGTATTAATTTATCGATTCCAAAAAATAAATTTAAATTACACTTAATTTTAGATTCTGATAAACTATGCTTTCCTAGGCAGGAGGCTGGAAACGCATTATTAAAGATATTAGAAGAACCACCAGAAAATAACTTTTTTATTTTAATTACATCAGATATTTCAAAAATTCTTGATACAATTAAATCAAGATGTAACATAATTTCTTTTAACAGTATTAGCTATAAAAAACATTATAATTATCTACTTGAAAATAATATTGAAAATAGTATAGCAAAAATTGCTCCTAAAATATCACTTGGTGATATTAACTATTCACTAAAATTATCTAAAGAATTTAAAACAATAATTAATATTCTAGAGCAAATTATAAAATCATTATTAAATTCTAATTTATTAGAATGGGAAAAGACATTCAGTAAAGTTAAAAATAAAAACGATATTATTGATTTAGTAAAATTATTAAATATTTTTTTAAACGATGCATGTAAGTATAAAAATAATTTAAAAAATATATCTTTCAATAATCTAGAAAAATATATGGAATCTTTATCGACGAATCATATTCTAGATCATGAAAAATTTGATTTTACTATAAATGAAACAATTAAAAATATTAATTTAAATGGTTATTTACCTTTAATGTCAACAGGTTTATATATTGAATTAAATAAAATTATTAAAAATAAATTTTAAAAATGAAAAAATTTTATATAACAACACCTCTTTATTACGTAAATGATGAACCTCATATAGGTCACGCATATACAACTATTCTTGCTGATGTTATTTCAAGAATCAAAAAAGTTCAAAAACATGATGTATTTTTTTTAACAGGGACAGATGAGCATGGACAGAAAGTTCAAGAAGCAGCCGAAAAAAGAAATGTAAGCCCAAAAAGTCATGTTGATGAATATGTAGAAAGATTTAAAAATACTTGGGAAAAATTAGATATAAATTATGACTATTTCATTAGGACAACTGATGAAAATCATCAAAATAAGGTAAAAAAAATACTTCATGATCTTTACAATAAAGGAGAAATATATTTTGATGAGTATGAAGGTCTTTACTCGGTTTCTGAAGAAAGATTTATAACTCAAAAGGAAATGGAAGAAGGTAATTTTAGAGAAATAAAAAAGATAAAAGAAAAAAATTATTTTTTTAAAATGTCTAAATATAAATCAAAACTAATAGATCACATTAAAAAAAATGAAAAATTTATTTTACCAAAATCTAGAAGAAATGAAATATTAGGTTTTCTAAATAATGATTTAAATGATTTATGCATTTCTAGGCCTAAATCTAGATTATCCTGGGGGATAGAATTACCATTTGATAAAGATTATGTGACATATGTTTGGTTTGATGCATTAATAAATTACATTAGTGCAATAGGATATAGTGACAATGAAGAAAAATTCAATTATTATTGGCCCGCAAATTATCATTTAATGGCAAAAGATATATTAACAACTCATTGTGTTTATTGGCCTACAATGCTTATGTCATGTAATATTTCTCTTCCAAAAACTATTTTTGCTCATGGATGGTGGTTGATTGATGATACTAAGATGTCGAAGTCATTAGGAAACGTTATTAAGCCATTGGATTTAGCAGATAAATATGGGTCTGACGCTTTAAGATATTATTTAATGAGAAATATGGTTTTAGGTCAGGATGCATCCTTTACTATTGATTCATTTAATGAACGATATAATTCTGATTTAGCAAATGATTATGGGAATCTAGTAAATAGAATTTTTATTTTAATATCAAAGAACTTCAATGACAAAATACCCAAAAAAAATAAGCTAGATTTAATTGATACTAACTTAATTAAAAATGTCGAAAAACTAAGAGATGATTCAATCAAAAATTTTAAAAATTTAAAAATTCATGATGGTATAGAAAGTGCTATATGTATTTTCAGATTAATTAATAAATTTTTAGAGGATAAAGCTCCATGGAAATCAATTAAAGAAAATAAAGATTTAGCTTCAACAACAATTTATTTATCTGCTGAATCTTTGAGGATTGGAACAATGCTACTTTATCCTATTATACCTCAAAAATCACAATTGGTATTAATTACCCTGGGATCTAATCCATTTGATAATATCAAATTTGGTATATTGGAAGAGAATTTAAAGATAGATATTATTAAAAATATTTTTCCAAGAATTGAGAACTAGATGGAACTGATTGATACACACTGTCATATTTATTATGATCAATACAAGGATATAGAAGAAGTTATTGATAGGGCCTGTAAAAATAATATATCAAAAATAATATGTGTTGGAGTAGATATTAAAAGTTCTTACGAGTCATTAGCTTTAGCAGAAAAATATGATATGATTTTTTCAACAGCTGGTTATCACCCACATGAATCTAAAGATGCAGATAAAAATTATTTAAAAGAATTAGAAAATATTTTATCGCATAAAAAAGTAGTTGCACTTGGAGAAATTGGATTAGATTTTTTCTATGAACATAGTGATAAAAAAACTCAGATAAAAATATTTGAAGAACAACTAATTTTAGCAAAGTCTTTAAATATCCCATGTATTATTCATAATAGAAATTCTGATGAAGAATTAATACATTCATTAGAAAAAACTAAAAATAATAATGGTGTTGTCCATTGTTTTGCAAGTGATATAGCTCTTGCTAAAAAACTTATAAAATTAAATTTTCATTTATCATTTACGGGGTTAATAACATTTGCAAAAGAATTACACAATGTTATATCAAATGTTCCAATAGAGAAAATAATGCTTGAAACAGACGCTCCTTATTTAACCCCTGTACCGCATAGAGGTAAAAGAAATGAACCATTCATGGTTAAATATGTTGCTGAAGAAATTGCAAAAATAAAAAATATTACTGTTAATGAAGTATCTAGACAAACAACAAAAACAGCAAAAGATTTTTTTGGCATTTAAAAGCAATATACCTATCAAAAAAAGTTGGGGACAAAATTTTTTAGTTGATACTAATACTATTGATAAAATTATAAATATTATCAACCCAAATAAGAAAGATAATATTTTAGAGATAGGACCAGGACACGGAGCTTTAACAAAACAATTATTACATTCAAGTAATAATCTTTATGCTATTGAGATTGATCCTTTGTTATGTAAAAATTTAAAAGAAAATTTTACGAATCTTAATATTATTAACTCAGATATTCTTAAATGGGATGATGATAAGATAAAATACAATAAAGTAGTTGGAAATATTCCATACAATATCTCAAGTCAAATAATCTTTAAATTTTTAACTAAAAAATGGGATACCATGATTTTAATGGTTCAAAAAGAATTAGCAAAAAGAATTATTAGTAAAGAAGGATGTAAAGAATATGGAAGAATTAGTGTGATGGTTCAAAATTTTTGTAAAGTAGAATATGCTTTTGATATATCAAAAAATGTTTTTCATCCTAAGCCAAAAGTTGATTCAGGAATACTAAAATTCAAAAGGATAAATACTTCTATTAATATACAGAAATTCTCACTGTTTGTTAAAGAAGCATTTAGACAAAGAAGGAAAAAATTAAAAAATAATTTGAAAAATATTTGTGATTATAACTTAATTGAAGAGTATGCTGAAAAAAGACCTGAAGAAATATCACCAAAAACATATTTAATTCTGTTTAATAAAATATACTTTTGAACTATTACTAATATTTATTAACATAACAAGCTAATTATTAAGTATAAATTAATCTTTTTAAGGAAAAACATGGCGAAGAAGAAAGATAAAGAATCTACTACCAAAGCTAAAGCAGCACCAAAAAACAAGGTTGCTTCTAAACCTAAAACTGCTACTAAGGCTACACCAAAAGCTAAGGATGCGACTAAAACTAAGGCTGCAACTAAAACTAAATCTACGACTAAAACTAAAGCTGCTACTAAAGCTAAGACTGCAACAAAAGCTAAGGCTTCATCTAAAGGTAAAGAAGTCGAGCATACAGAAGATGTAATTACTGAAAAAGAAGAACAAATGATGTCTGAAAAGAAAACTAAAAGAAGACCCATAAAAAAACGTAAATCAAAAGTTGATAAAAATATTCAAAAAATTGGAAGTGATGCAAATAGATCACTTAGTAAATATCTTCAAGAAATCAGTAAATATGAACCTTTATCACCAGATAGAGAGGTTGAACTTGCAATAAGAGTAAGGCAAGGTGATAGAAGAGCTTTGAAAGAACTTACAGAAGCTAATTTAAGATTTGTTGTGAGTGTAGCAAAAGATTATCAAGGCCAGGGATTACCTCTAACAGATTTAATTAATGAAGGAAACTTAGGACTTATTAAGGCTGCTGAGAGATTTGATGAAACAAGAGGATTTAAATTTATATCTTATGCTGTTTGGTGGATTAGACAATCTGTTTTACAAGCACTTGCTGAGCATTCAAGAATTGTAAGACTTCCATTAAATAGAGTAGGTACAATCAGTAAAATTAATAAAGCTTCTGAGCGATTAGAACAAGAATTTGAGAGAGTACCTAGAGCAGATGAATTAGCACATCAATTAGAGATGAAAGTAAATGAAATCAACGATGCTCAGCGTATAGCAAGAAGACATCATTCATTAGATACTCCCTTTTCAGATGATGAAAAAAATTCTTTATTAGATGTAATTTCTGATTCAAATACTGAAGATCCAGACTTAGAACTTCAAATGGATTCATTGGAACAAGAAGTAAAAGATGCATTAGAAACTCTTAAAGATAGAGAAAAAGATGTTATTAGAATGTATTTTGGAATTGATAGAGAATATGCTTTAACTCTAAATGAAATAGGAGAAGAATTTGGACTAACTCGTGAAAGAGTTAGACAAATAAAAGAAAAAGCTATTAGAAGACTTAGACATAGATCTAGAAGTAAAAAATTAAGAACTTATTTAGGATAATAATAAAATAAAGGAGAACTATATTGGTTAGTATAAAAGTAAAAGAAGGTGAATCAGGAGAAAGAGCTCTTAGAAGATTCAAGAAAAAATGGGAAAAAGCTGGGATTTTAAGAGAATTCAAAAGTAGAGCTTATTATTTAAAGCCTAGTGAGAAAAAGAAAATTGAACGTCAAAAAAGAGGTAAAAGACCCCAAACCAGAAGGTATTAATTTACCCTCTACCCTAAAACTTATTTATGGAATTAATTAAAAGTATTTCAGGAATACGTGGAATAGTTAACCAAACCTTAAATAAGACTATAGTTAACACATATTCTAATATATTCACATCATTACAGCCAAGTGGTGATATCCTATTAGCAAGAGATTCAAGGCCTCACGGAAGAGAATTATATGATAGTATCGCTGATACATTAATATCAATGGGAAGAAATGTTATTGATTGCGGAATAATCCCCACTCCAACAGCACAATTTATCATTAAAGATAAAAAACTATCAGGTGGTATTGTTGTAACAGCAAGCCATAACCCTATTGAATGGAATGGTCTTAAGTTTTTAGATAGCGATGGATGCTTTTTAAATGCAAATAAAATGAAAGAACTTTTATCTGGTAATCCAAAACAAACTACTATGAATAAAGGAAAGGTAATTGAATCTAAAAATTCTTATCAAGATCATATTGATAATATTTTAAATCTTAATTGTATTGATATTGATAAAATAAAATCTAAAAAATTTAAGGTGGCTTTAGATACAGTTAATGGTGCTGCATATAAAGCGCTACCAGAACTTCTTAATGCATTAAATTGTGATATAGTTAAAATACATTGTAATAACGATGGAACATTTCCAAGAGGAACTGAACCTATCCCTTCTCATCTTGAAGATTTATCAAAAACTGTTATTAATCATAAAGCTGATATTGGTTTTGCTACTGACCCTGATGCTGATAGACTTGCAATTGTAGATAATCATGGAAAGCCAATTGGAGAGGAATCTACTCTTGTTCTTGCATTAGAATCCTATCTTAAATATTACCAAGGTTCTCAAAAGGTTGTAACAAATCTTTCAACCAGTATGGCTGTAGATGTTATTGCACATCAATACAACTCTACCGTTGAACGATCATCTGTAGGAGAAATTAATGTTGTAGAAAAAATGAAAGAACTTGAATCTACAATTGGTGGTGAAGGTAATGGTGGTGTTATACTAGAAGAATCACATCTTGGACGAGATTCACTCGTAGCATCAGCTCTGATTCTTAACCATTTAGCTCAATCAGATATTCCTTTTGATAAAATTTTAGAAAGTACTCCATGCTTTACTATGATTAAAGATAAAATAAAACTGCAGCATGATGTTGATTTTAATCATATTAAATCCCTATTCAAAAATGACGATGTATCGTTTATTCAAGGTGATGGTCTTAAAGTAATCTGGAAAGATAAATGGGTTCATATTAGAAAATCAAATACGGAACCTATAATTAGAATTATTTCTGAAGCTGATACTTATGAAAATGCCAAAAATTTAATTCATCATCTTAAAAAAAATATTATTTCTTAGACTTATTAATATTTTTAATGATTAAATATGGAAAATAAAAAACTCAAACGTGGTCAAGAAATTAAACTTAAAATTTCAGATCTTGCGTTTGGAGGAAAAGGAATCTCTAAAAAAGATGACCTAGTCTTTTTTGTTAAAGATGCCATTCCAAATCAAGAAGTCATTGCTAAAATAAGTAAGATCAAAAAAAATATGCTGAAGCATATAGCATAGAGACTCTCAAAGATTCAACTGAACAAGTAAATCCTGTATGTGAACATTTCAAGTGGTGTGGTGGATGTACAACTCAACAGCTTGATTATCAAAAACAACTATACTACAAGCAAAAACAGGTATCTGATATTCTAAATAAAATTGGTGGTGAGAAAAATTTAGATATAAATTCAATTATAGGTTGTGAGAATACGTTCTTTTATAGAAATAAAATGGAATATACATTTTCTGGAATTCCTTGGTATATTGGGGATGAATCCTATGATGATGTTATCATTGGTCTTCACGTACCAAAACGATTTGATAAAATATTAAACATTAATAAATGCCATATTAATGATGAAGTATTTAATGATATTCTTGAAATATCAAAGGAAGTTGCTGTTAAAGAAAAAATGATTCCATATCATGTTAGAAAACATACTGGATTTTTAAGATTTTTAGTTATTAGAATTGGCATACATACAAATGAAGTAATGGTAAACCTTGTAACAGCTGGTTATAAACCTAAAATCATTAAGCCTCTTGTAGATGCACTAGTAGATGGGATACCAAATATCAAAAGTATTGTTAATACTATTAATAACCAAAAAAGTAATATTGCATCTGGCACATCTAAATTGCTTTATGGTGATGAATATATCAATGAAAAAATTGGTGACTATACATTTAAAATTTCTGCAAATTCATTTTTTCAAACAAACTCATATCAAGTTAAAACATTATATGATTATATCATTAAAACAGCTAATTTTAAAAAGAGTGATATTGTATATGACTTATATTGTGGAACAGGAACAATTGGAATTTATGTTTCATCG
>CENX01053511.1_pt1 | contig 16898 bp, 16 predicted proteins | sample 361321 | NCBI WGS metagenome assembly CENX01 (sample SAMEA2619678, study PRJEB7988) | marine metagenome | isolation source: saline water (ENVO:00002010), including | reverse complement strand
TGAATGGTTTTTATTCAGCTATAGTTCTATTAAAAAAACACTTAACAGCAAATTTAAATTCAAAACAAGCATGAATTTTTTTTCGGTTTTATTTTGCTATTATCTTACTAAAAAAAAATTAACTGAAAATTTCAATAAGGATTTATTATGAAACTATTATTATTATTAATTACAATTTTAAGTTTTTCATGTTCAACCAAGAATGAATTACCTAATATAATTTTTATTCTAGCAGACGATTTAGGTTATGGAGATGTTGGTATTTATAATGCTAAATCTAATATTCCAACTCCAAATTTGGATAAGATGGCAAAAGAAGGAATGATGTTCACTGATGCACATAGTCCATCAACTGTATGCACTCCAACAAGATATAGTTTACTTACTGGAAGAATGGCATTTAGAACTGGAAAAGTTGGAGTTTTCAATACACCTGGTGGGCCTTCCATGATTGAAGAAGATAGATTGACTGTCGGTGAAATGCTTCAATCAAAAGGATATAAAACTGCGGTAGTAGGAAAATGGCATTTAGGATTAACTTTTTTTGATAGTTCAGGAAAACATATTAAAGATGGTGGAATAGAAGCAGTACAAAGAATTGATTTTTCTCGAAAAATACCTGATTCTCCTCTTTCTAGAGGTTTTGATTATTTTTTTGGTACACCAAATTGTCCTACAACTGATCAATTATATGCATATATGGAGGGTGATATGATTCCAGTCCCTCCTACTCAATTACTTAATAAAGATCCTCTACCAAAACATATTTATTCCTTAGATAATGATGATGGTATGATAGCTCCAGATTTTGATTTAGAAGAGGTTGACAATAAATTTTTGTCTAAAAGTAAAGAGTTTATTGAAAAACATTCTAAAAATTCAAAAAATCAACCATTTTTTTTATTTCATTCTGCTCAAGCAGTTCATTTACCTTCATTCCCAGGAAACGATTTTAAGGGAAAGACATCTTCTGGTCCTCATGGTGATTTTATTTTTCAATTAGATTATATTGTAGGTGAACTTTTAAAATCAGTTGAGGAAAATGGTTTTGGAGATAACACCCTTATAATTTTTTCAAGTGATAACGGTCCTGAGGTACCTACTGTTGTAAATATGAGAAAAGATCATAATCATGATGGTGCTTATCCATTAAGAGGAGTGAAAAGAGATAATTGGGAGGGTGGACATAGAGTTCCGTTTATTGCTTATTGGCCTGGAAAAATAAAAGCAGGTTCAGTATCTAATCAAATTACTTCCTTAACAGATTTTATGGCAACAGTAGCAGAAATTATTGATTTTAAACTTCCAAATAATGCTGCAGAGGATAGTTATAGTATGCTTTCTGAATTTCTTGGTTTAAATAAAGGAAAACAAATTCGAAAGTATATGTTACAACAATCAATTGAACCCTATCGTTCACAAACTGTAAAGCTTTCAATTAGAAAAGGACCTTGGAAATATCTTGATCACATTGGTTCTGGAGGAAATCAATATACAAATAATGATGATTACTGGAGTATGCCAATTGAGAAAAATATTCCAAATGATTTGACTGGAGCTCCTGGTCAATTATATAATTTAAATTGGGATTTAGGAGAAACAAAAAATCTATTTTTTGAATACCCTGAAATAAGAGATGAATTAATAAAAAAACTTAATCAATTCAAGAAATCAGGTAGAAGTACTAATTTAAAAGAAATAACTGAAGTTGATTTGAAAAAATATGAACCAAGAAAATTTGTCAGTTCAGAAAATGATACCATTAATTATAGATTATTTATTCCAGAGAATTATGATTCTACTAAAAAGTATCCATTAATTTTATTTCATCATGGTGCTGGTGGTTTGGGAAATGATAATGTAAAAAACCTTGAAAGTCCTCTTATTTTAGAATGGGCTGGGAAAGAAAGACAAATGAGAAATCCTTCATTTATTTTAGCACCTCAAATTCCAATAACTAAAAATTTAATTGGTGAAAATGGAAAACCAAGGACTGGAATTATGAAAGTTCATATAAGAGCTATTCATGAAATTATTGATGATCTTGAAGAAGAATTTTCTATTGATACGAAAAGAGAATATATTACAGGGCTTTCAATGGGTGGTGAGTGTACATGGTTATCTTTAATTGAAAGACCTGATCGATTTGCTGCAGCTGTTCCTATTTGTGGAGGAGATTGGATTATTGATATGAAAGCCAAGGAAATTGGTGAGAAATTTTCAAAATTACCAATTTGGGTTTTTCATGGAGATGAGGATGAAATTGTATCTGTAGAAGTATCTAGAAAATTTGTAAAAGCATTACGAAATGCAGGTGGTAATCCTAAATATACTGAATATAAAGGAGTAAATCACGATAGTTGGACTTTAGCTTATAGAGATAATGAATTGATTGATTGGTTTTTTTCACAATCAAAAATAAAAAATTAATTAATCTTCTACTTCAAAACTTTCTTCAAATTCATATTCTTCATCGTCAATTTTTTCTTTAATTAAGTCGTCTTTTTCAGCACATATTTTCCAATGATAACTTAAAAAATTATGAATTTTCATGATTTCAATTTGTACATCATTAAGTAATGATTCAATATTTAATCTATGATTTTCTCTTAAAGATTTAATACTTTCTCCTGCAGTTTCTTTATTAAGTTCTCCAGCTTCAATTTGTAATCTTAAATTAAGCATTGAATCTTCAAAGTCTTTTTGAAAAGATCCTAATGATTCAATTTGATTATCAGATAATCCAAGAGCTTTGTTTTTTGCTTCTTCCATAGCTAAATAAAATTCTTCTTTTTCTTTTTCTCTTTGAGCTTTCATTTCAATTAACTGTATTTTTTGGTCTTCTGTCAGTAGATTATCTATTGCTTGATTCATTAATGAATAGTTTTCTTCAATTTCTAATTCTACATCTTCTCTGGAAATTTCTCCAGATTCCACTCTATTTTTAATTGAATTCATCCTGATTGTAAAATTTTCTACAATTAAATTATATTCAATCATTTGAACATCTGTTATAATCTCAAATAAATCTTTTTCACCTTGATTATGACCATTATTATTTTTTTCATCTCTTTCAAATTCATTATGTTTTTGTCTTGGTTTATTTATTTTATGATTTTTATTTTCAATATTCGCAAAAATCTCAGCTTTTTCTTCATCATTTAGAGTGGATTGCATTTCTGAAGCTAAATACCATAAAAAACCTGGCTTTCTATCTTTATCATGTTTGTTTTTTTCTCCAAATTCATTTATTCCTCTTCTTAATTTATTTTTACTATTTTTAGAAAGTGAGATATCTTCTTCAATGCTTCTTGAAAAAAATTCAAGTTCTTCAGAATCAATAGCTACTTCATCATTATTTTGAAGAAGATTTTCACATCCCATTATTAAAAATAGAAAAAATGATATTGATAAATTTTTTATATATATATTTTTCATAATTTTCCTTGACCTTTTATATTTATATGCATTTTATCATAAAAAGTTCAAATTTTTTATCCACCGATTTTAAAATCATTGGATGGTGTACCCATTAAGCATCTAGGTATACTTGGCCAGTTATTTGAAATAATATAATAATATGTACCATCAGGATATTCAGGAGTAATTCCTGTTCTTCCATTACATGAATCTAAGTCTCCTAGATCATCTACAAACTCATAATCGTTTGTATAAACACCAGAATATTCACCGCATGGTGCAATTTCTCCATCACCAGGTCTATCACCAGATTTTAATCTATAACTAGTTGTTAAATCAATAATTTCAGAATTTATATCTTCAGCGTCAGAATATCCATATCTATAATAAATGGGAAAACCATCAGCTGCATATCCAACTAATAACATTTGATTTTCATTAGTGACTAAAGTTTCTAGATATAATTTTGGTATACCATGGTAATGATATTTTCCAGTTGGTTGAACATGAGCATTATTGCAATCAAGTCCAATATCAACCATCGAAGCTTCTAAATTCCAGTCCCAGTTTACATTATCGGGAAAACTTCCTGGCCTTCCAGTATGAGGCCAAGGTTCCGCTGCTATTGGGTCTAATTCAATACCATTAAGTAAAATACCAAAAGAGTAATTAGGTCCATTATCTTCCAAGGTAATACTTTCTGAATTTTTAATTGGGTTTAATGAAATAGAATAATTTCCATTTTGAGGTGAAATTGAATTTGGGTTGATTGCCCCAGATACATTGCCAAAGATACCAACATCATGGTTGGGAATATTGTTGGAAGTTATTATCCTATTTAATGAGTTTTCTGTAATTGTTACTTCATTATTATAATTTAATGTTACACTACAACCACCCCTTGATGTATCAATTTCTATTATAGTTCCAGGACATGATAACAATTCAGTTTCTTCATCTGTGGATTTATTGACTCCGGTACATCCAATAAAAATTAAAAGTAAAAAAGTGGGATAGTGTGATATAAATTTCATAAAAATTATTACTTTAAGATATGAAAGTGTGTTTTTTACCAACAACTCCATGAAATAAACTTCTAAGATACTGTATGTCTTTTTCCATATTTCCTGTAGGTTGAAATGGTTTTAAATAATTAAAGCATCTGTTTCCGTAATCCATTAAAATAGGTAAAATAATCGCATCTAACTTTTCAGCTAAAATATAAAAACCTGTTTTGAATTGTTCTCTTGGAACCATTCCACCTTCAGGAGCTAACATTAGAAAAAATTCTTCCTTTTTTTCAAATTCATCAACTAATCTAGAAATCATACCTTTCTTTGAATTTCTATAAACTGGAATCCCGCCCAATCTTTTAACTAAATAATTTTGAACCCAACCTAATGGCCATTTAAGACCAAAATTATCTACATCTTCTGTATCATCACTTTTCCATGGAATAGGTAATTTATCAAACATCCATACAGCACCAAGAAAATTAATCTTAACATCTAAAGCTAAAATTGCAAGCATGCTATAGTAAGCATCTACATAAGCTGAGTGAGGTGCACCAATTGCAATTATTCTAGGATGATCAGGTAGTTCACCTTTAAGTTCCCAATTTGACATTCGTAAAATAAATTTTGATAAACTTGGTAAAATCAAATTGTTTCTTCTTGGTATTGATTTTCCAACTGGTAAAATAACAGACATAAAAACCTTAAATTTTAGTTAATTCGATAATTAAAAATTAATATTAATTATATATTTATTTCTAGAATTTATTTACTTTTGAATTAGTATTATGAACTTTTCTGTTTTAGACTGGATTATTATAGCAATATATCTTTTAATTTCTCTAGTTATTGGTGTTTGGTCATCAAGAGGAGCAAGTAAAGATACTCAAAATTATTTTTTAGCTGGAAGAAATATGCCTTGGTGGTTACTTGGAATTTCCATGGTAGCTACAACTTTTTCAACTGATACTCCTAATTTAGTTACTGATCTTGTTAGGCAAAATGGGGTTTCGGCAAACTGGGCATGGTGGAGTTTTTTAATTACCGGCATGTTAACTGTTTTCATTTACGCAAAACTATGGAGAAGATCAGGAGTAATAACAGATATAGAATTTTATGAATTAAGATATGGTGGAAATCCAGCAGCTTTCCTAAGAGGATTTAGAGCTTTGTATTTAGGTTTAGTATTTAATGTATTAATTATGGGAAGCGTAAGTCTGGCTGCAGTTAAATTTGGTGAAATAGTTTTAAACATTCCTGGTTGGTTAACATTATTAGTTGCATGTTCAATTACGATGATATATTCCACAATGGGTGGATTAAAAGCTGTGATAATTACAGATTGTATACAGTTTTTTTTGGCAATGATTGGATCAGTATGGGCTATGTTTTTTATTATAAATTTACCTGAAATTGGTGGTTTAGATAATTTATTAAACCATGAAAATGTTTATGATAAACTTTCTATTCTTCCAGATTTTTCTGACCCAGATATTTGGGTACCTTTATTATTAGTTCCATTATGTATACAATGGTGGGCTAGTTATTATCCTGGATCTGAACCAGGAGGTGGTGGATATATTGCACAAAGAATGTTTTCAGCAAAAAATGAATCTCATGCTATTAAAGCAACATTTTTATTTAATTTAGCCCATTATGCTTTGAGACCATGGCCTTGGATTATGATTGCTTTATCATCTTTAATAATATTCCCAGACTTAAATGATATAAAGAATGCATTTCCAGATCTTTCTCAAAATAAATTAGGACATGATGTTGCGTACCCAGCTATGCTTACTTTGCTTCCAAATGGTTTAATGGGTTTGGTTTGTGCATCAATGATTGCAGCATTTATGAGTACAATTTCAACTCAAGTCAACCTGGGTGCTAGTTATTTTGTGAACGATTTTTATAAAAGATTTTTTAAGAAAAATTCTTCCCAATTAGAACTAGTTAGAGTTGGCAGAATATTTAGTATATTTTCAATTATTGCAGGTTCATTTCTTGGATTGTTTTTAACTAGTGCTTCACAAGCATTTTCATTGCTATTATTGTTAGGCTCTGGAACTGGAGCTATTTACATATTAAGGTGGTTTTGGTGGAGGATTAATGCATATTCAGAAATAATTGCAATGATCAGTTCTTTATTAATTTCTATTTATTTAACTTTTTTTGATACTTATTTGTTTGATTGGCAAAAGATAGTAGTTGGAGCCATATTAACAACGATAATTTGGATTTTAGCTACTTATATTACTCCTGCAGAAAAACATCAAATACTTAACAATTTTATTTTAAAAGTAAACCCGGGTGGACCAGGATGGTCGAAGTTTGGAAATAATTCATCATCCTTTTTAAAAACTGGTTTATTTAGAATGTGTTTAGGTATTGTAGTGATTTACTCCGTATTATTTAGTATTGGAAATCTATTGTATTCAAATTATTTGCTTAGTCTTATTTTAATAATTTTATCAATTTTTTCTTTTTGGTTTATAATAAAAGATTTTGATTAATGAATTATTTTAAAAAAATTCTAACAAATTAAGTTAAGGATTATATGATTATTTCTTCTCCTGGTAGAATTTGCCTTTTTGGTGAGCATCAAGATTATTTAGGTTTGCCTGTAATTGCTGCTGCAATATCATTAAGAATAAAAATAGAAGGTAAATTAAGATCAGATTTAGAAGTTAATATTGACTTACCTGATACAGCTTCTAAAGAAAATTTTTCTTTAGAGGGTGATTTAAATTATCATAGTAGTTCTGATTATTTCAAAAGTGGATTAAATGTTATGAGGAAGGATGGTTTTACTTTTTCAAAAGGATTTAACTGTACAGTAAAAGGCAATATTCCACTTCAAGCAGGTACTTCAAGTTCTTCAGCATTAGTTGTTTCATGGATTAATTTTTTATCTAATATTAGTGATCAATCTGAGCAACTATCTCCAAAAATGATTTCTGATTTAGCCTATAAAGCAGAAGTAATTGAATTTGACCAAGCTGGTGGTGTTATGGATCAAAATTCTATATCCTATGGTAATTTGGTGTATATAGATACACATCCAGATGTTGTTGTAAAAAAATTACCATACAAACTTTCAAAATTTGTATTAGGTGATTCTTTGGAAAAAAAAGATACTCAGTTAGTATTGCAAAACTCTAAAGACAAAGTTCTCGAAATTATTAAAAAAATCAATCAAGAATTGAATGATTTTTCATTGAAAAATACTAAAATTTCAGATTTAGAAACATTTGAAATGCTCGATCAAAAAGAAATTGGGTTGTTAAAAGAAGTTTTAAATAATAGAGATTTAACACAAAAAGGATTTGATTTGTTATTAAATAAGGAAAATAATGATAAGCTTATTGGAAGACTTTTATCTAAAGAACATAGAATTTTGAGAGATGCTTTAAAAGTTTCAACTCCTAAAATTGAAAAAATGTTAAAATCAGCTATGAATGCAGGTGCTTTAGGTGGTAAGATCAACGGGTCAGGTGGAGGTGGTTGTATGTTTGCATATGCTCCTGAAAATTATGAAGATGTTGCCAAAGCGATAGAGGATGTTGGGGGAAAATCACACATAATTAATATAGATGAGGGAACAAAAAAACATGAATAATAACCTTATAATTTTAGCTGCAGGTATGTCATCAAGAATGAAAAAATCAGCTGAGGTAAACAAAAAATCTAAACTTTCTGAACAAGCTTTATCAAAGCCAAAAATGATGTTGGGTGTAGGTTCAACTGGAAGACCATTTCTTGATTATTTAATATTTAATGCAAAAAATGCTGGTTATAATGATATTTTGTTTATCGTAAATGATAAAGATCATACAGTAAAAAAATATTATACAGAAAAAAAACATCTTCCTGAATATGAAGGATTACAATTCTCTTTTGCTATTCAAACAATTGCTCCTGAAAGAACTAAACCATTAGGTACAGCAGATGCAGTTTCTGCTGGTTTAAAAGTTCGTCCTGATTGGTCAGGTCAAAAGTTTTGTGTATGTAATAGTGATAATCTGTACTCAGTTAATTCCTTAAAGTTATTACTTGATGATAATCATCCTGCAGCTTTAATTGACTATGATAGGGATGCTTTGGGAGTTGAGCCAGAAAGAGTAAAGGCATTTGCAGTCATTTGGAAAGATAAGTCATCTTATTTGACAGATATTGTAGAGAAGCCAAATGAACAACAAGTGTTAAAAGCTATGGATGTTAATAAAAGAATTGGTGTTAGCATGAATATTTTCAGCTTAGATTATGATATAATTATGCCATATTTAAAAAATACTCCTATTAATCCAAAACGTGATGAGAAAGAGTTGACTGAAACAATAAGAATGTTAGCAAATGATATTGAAAATTCAGTTTTTACCATTCCACTTTCAGAACCAGTTCCAGATTTGACTACAGTAAATGATATGGATGATGTTGAATCATTTATAGGATTAAACAAATAAAGAAAGTTATTATTATGAAAAATAAATTGATTTATTTTTTATTATTTTTTTTATTTTCATGCCAAAATAATAAAAATGAATTTTTTTCAAAAGAAATTATACCCGATCAAATACGTTTTTTAATGCTTGATGATAGAAATATTGAGGAATCAATAAATACAAAATTAGTTTTAGGTAATGTGATAAAACATCCAGAAAACCCACTTTTTGTTGAGGATATGCCTTGGGAAAAAAGGTTTGATAATCTTTATGGAAACATAATTTTTGATGAGGATGATAGTTTATATAAATGTTGGTATAGTCCGTTTATTGTAGATTACTCTGCTCAAGGAATGACTTTAGAGCAAAGGCAAAAACCATATGATGATAACCACCCAAATAGAGAAATGGGAATTTGTTATGCATATTCTAAAGATGGTATCCACTGGGAAAAACCAAATTTAGGTTTAGTAGAATATAATGGAAACAAAAACAATAATATTGTATGGAGAGGACCTCATGGTGCTGGAATTTTTAAAGATAAATATGAAAAAGATCCAAATAAGAAGTATAAAATTTTATATCAAGGAATTTTTACTAGTTTCTCTAAAGATGGAATTAATTGGGAAAGTCCTATACCAATTAAAGGTGTTGATGTTGCAGGTGATACTCATAATAATGCATTTTGGGCACCAACATTAAAAAAATATGTTGGAATAACTAGAACTTGGAGAAAAGACCCTGATAGATGGTATCGACAGGTAGCTAGAATAGAAAGTTCTGATTTTATAAATTGGACAAAAGAACAAGTAGTTTTTGAAGGGAATGGAATTACGGATCAAACTTACGCTATGCCTGTTTTTTATCATGCAGGTGTTTATCTTGGTTTGTTAGCTGTTTATAATGGTGAGACTGATAAAACAACAACTGAATTAACTTGGAGCCCTGATACAAAAGTATGGAATCGTATTTCTCCTGGAAAACCTTTGATTCCAAATTCAGAAAAAGTTTTAGATCATGATTATGGATGTATATATGCATGTACAGTTCCAATATTTTTAAAAGATGAAATAAGATTATATTATGGAGGAAGTGATTATTTACATTTTGGTTGGAGAAATGGTTCACTCTCATTAGCAACTTTAAGACCAGATGGATTTGCGGGTCTCTCTCAAGATAACAATCAAAGAAAATCACAAATAAAAACAAAATCTATTTTAATTGATAATAAAGAGTTAAGAATAAGTGGGGATGTAAATGAGGGAGGATATATAAAAGTTACTATTCTTGATGATGACAATACAGTTTTAGCTGTTTCTCAAATAATAAATAAGAATGTTACTGATGAGCCATTAGTGTTTAACAAAAGTATTAAAAAAGAGAATATAAAACTTCAGTTTGATTTTAGTAAATCAACAATTTTTTCGTATAGTTTTGGAAAAAATTAATATTTTGTTGTTGGTCCATTCCAACTAAACATTCCACCCTCAAGGTTTTGAGCTTGAAATCCAATTCTTCTCAAAAAAGTGGTTGCATTTGCAGAACGACTTCCACTTGCACAGTAGACTATAATATTTTTATCTTTAAAATCATTTAATTCCTCTAGTCTATCATTTAATTCTTGCAATGGGATTAGTAATGAATTTGGAATAGCATTGTCTAAGTTTTCTTCTTCAGTTCTTACGTCTAAAAAAAGATGAGTTTCACTATTATAAATATCTAAACCTTCAGAGCCAGAAACATAGTCTTTTTCAAATTTCATTTTTTTAGATTGATTTAATGAAAAATAGATTCCAATTACCAAAAAAAAAATTACAACGAACCAAATCATCTTCATTTATTTTTTATAAGTTTTATCTTTTGATTTAATTGGAGAAAAAGTTTTATCAAACACTGTGTTTGCAAAAATAAATCCTGCTTTATCTTTTTTTGCTTCTGTCTTAGATTTACATCCATTACAACAAAAAGCAACATTTAACTCTCCAACAGTAATATTTTTGGATTTATCAATACCTTTTCCTGTCATAGGACAAGACTTTTGTATGTATTGACCTGTAGAAACAAGTTGATAATTTGCTTTTGATGAGAACTTATTTGATTTTTCATCAATAAAATCAGCTTTGCACATTTCGCAACAAAAATATATTTTACCATTCTTATAATCAACAAATTCATTTTCGTCTATATTATCTCCACTGACTAAACATTTTGCGTTTGAAATATGATTTTTTTTATTTGATTTTTTTTCAGTAGAAAATAATGTTACTGACATTATTAATGTTGAAATAAGTATAAATGAGATAATTTTCATTATTTTTCCTTAATTATATTACTATTTTAATTATAATTTTTTTTCAGTCCAATACCTAACTTTTATTGTATTTATCTTTTTCTTTTTTAACAATCTTATTTAAGTATTCTCTTTTTTCTTTTTTTATATATTCTAAACTTTGACTTTTACTTAATTTATAATAAGTATTATTTCCTGAAACTCCAATGGAATCAAGACCAGATAAATCTATTTCTCCATTATTTGTTATATTATTATTATTTACGAGTATATGTTTAAGGGATCCAATTATAAAGACAACCCCATTCTCTTTTATTTTTTCATGTCTAATGTATGAAAGCCCGAATGAAATATTTGATTCTTTCACAAAAGGAGCATTAAAATTTTCGATGTATTTTTCAGTTAATAAGCACTCCTTAAATTCAGATTCGTTACGTTCAAATTTGTATGAAGTAGAATGACCTCTAATGTTTATAGTATTATTTAAATGATTAATTGTAAAATCTTTCATTTCTAAAATATTATTCAGCGTTTGTTTAGGTGGGATTGTAACTGGTCTAGTAAATAAGCCTATCAAAGCAGGATTGCTACCTAAATGTACGATAGAACTAAAAATCGCAACATTTGCTATTTTATTTTTAGATACAGTACCTATTAGTGACGCTTGTTTAATTCCTACTATAGAGTTAATTAAATTTGCTCTGTAAAATTTATTTAATTTGTTAATTTTTTTTGAATCTAAATACAATTTTAATTACAAACTCCATTTTTCCAACTTGTAATTCCATTAATTGTAGCATAGCATTCATTTGAATATGTTATGTTGTTACATCCACAAACTGGATCATAAATTTCAATACAACTGGCATCATTCATTATTTTATTTTTATCAATACAATCATCTTGATTTTGAGTTACTTTTTCATTGCAACTCAAAATAAATAGAATAAGTAATGAGATTAATATAAATTTATTCACATTTAAAATTTAATATAAATGATAGTAATTATGAAGTAGCCAGATCTTAATTAAGTTTTGTAAATTTTGAAATTAAATCGAATAAGGATTAAATGTAATGTTAGATAAGAATAACAAAGTTAAAAAAAGTTATGTTGGAATGAACAAAGATAAATTCTTTAAAAATATTTCAACACATGCGAAAGATTATATTTTAATGTTAGAAGATCAAATTGATCATTTAAATGAAATTGGTCTTGCTTTGTCAAGTGAAAAGGAGATGCCAAAATTACTTGAGATGATTCTTGAAGAAGCTAAGAGAATTACTAATAGTGATGGAAGAACACTATATATAATGACTGATGATAAGCGATTAAAATTTGAAATTGTTCGAACTGATTCTTTAGATTTTCACATGGGTGGGACTAGTGGTAAAGACATTCCATTTTATCCAATTAAGTTATATGATGATGAAGGTCAGCCAAATAAAACCATGATTGCGGCATATGCTGGATTAACAGGAGAAACAATTAATATTCCTGATGCTTATAAAGCAAAAGGTTTTGATTTTTCTGGAACAAAAATGTTTGATCAAAAAACTGGTTATAAATCAAAATCTTTTTTAACAGTGCCATTAACTAATCATTTAGATGAAACCATTGGTGTTATTCAACTCTTAAATGCTAAAGACCCAATATCCGGTGAAATTATTGCATTTTCTGAGCAACATCAAAGACTTGTTGAGTCACTTTGTTCTCAAGCTGCAGTTGCAATTACAAATAATCAATTAATTGAGCAACTTGAGGATCTCTTTGAATCATTTATAAAACTCCTAGCAACAGCAATTGATAAAAAATCTCCATATACAGGCGGTCATTGTTCCAGAGTTCCTATCATAACAATGATGTTGGCAGAAGCAGTAGAAAAAGTTGATTATGGTCCTTACAAAGAATTTAAAATGAATGATGAAGAAAGAAATGCTCTTAAAATAGCTGCATGGTTACATGATTGTGGAAAGGTCGTAACTCCTACCCATGTAGTTGATAAAGCTACAAAATTAGAAACAATATTTGATAGAATTGAAGTAATTAATACTAGGTTTGAAGTTTTAAGAAGAGATGCCAAGATTGAATATTTGGAAAAGTTGAATTCGTCAAATAGTCATGATGATAAACAAAAGGTTCAATCTGGTTATCAAGAAAAAATAAAAAAAATAAATAATGATCAAGAATTTATTAATAATTGTAATTATGGTGGAGAGTTTATGGCAAAAGATCTTCAAAATAGAGTAATTGAAATAAGTAATTATTGTTATGAAGAAATGGGTGAAAAGAAACCATTTTTAAGTGACCATGAAGTGAAAAATCTAAATATTCCTAAAGGAACTTTGCTTCCTGAAGAAAGACAAATAATTAATGATCATGTTCTGCACACTTTAGAAATGTTATCAAAACTTCCATACCCAAAGCACCTTAAAAATGTTCCTGAATATGCAGGAGGGCATCATGAAAAAATGGATGGAACTGGATATCCAAATGGTTTAACTCATTCTGAAATGTCTACTCAAGCAAAAATAATGGTAATTGCTGATGTTTATGAAGCATTAACTGCAGCAGATAGACCATATAATGCTGAAGGAAAAAAATTGTCTCTTGTCATGAAAATTATGAGTTTTATGAGAAATGATTATCATTTTGACCCTGATTTATTTGATATTTTTGTAAAAGAAGGAGTTTTTGAGAATTATGCAAAAAAATATGTAAAAGAAAGTCAAATTGACGAAGTTGAGAAAAAAAAACTGGTAATGTAAAATATGTTGTTTGAAACAATATTATTTATTTTTATTATTTTTTTAGCATTAATATTTTTTTTAAAAGAATTATTGCCAATCGATGTTACTGCTTTATTATTATTATGTGTTTTAATTTTATTTGATTATTTAACTATTGAAGAAGCTATATCTGGATTTAGTAATAAAGCTGTATTAACAGTTGCTTTAATGTTTGTTCTGAGTGCATCAATTGTTAAAACTGGTATTATAGAAGTTTTAGCTGATAAATTAACTCAATTGAGTAATAATGTTTGGTTTACTATTGGTTTAATCTTAATTGGAACTAGTTTAATTTCTGGTTTTATAAATAATACTGCTACAGTTGCAATTTTTATTCCATTTGCATTGCATTTGGGTAAAAAGTATGAATTGTCACCATCGAAACTATTAATTCCACTATCTTTTGCTGGTATATATGGAGGAATGTTGACTTTAATTGGAACTTCTACAAATTTAATTGTTAGCTCAATAGTTGAAGATTATGGTTTTGAACCTTTAAAAATGTTTGATTTTTTAAGTATGGGTCTAGTTTTTTTATTATTTGGAACTCTGTATAATGTTTTTTTTGTTCCAAGATTGCTATCATCAAGAGCGGGAATTTCAAGTTTAACTGGTAAATATCATCTTTCAGCATATTTAACTGAATTCGAAGTTGATAATGAATCTCCTCTAATTGGATCTAGTTGTTTAGAAAGGGGAGTAAGTAAAAATTATGATATTACTGTTTTGTCAATCATACGGAATGATGAGCATATTGAAACTAATCTAAGAAATCAAAAAATAAAATCTGGTGATATTCTAATGGCAAGAGGTACTCTTGATAATTTTATTAAATTTAGAGATGAAGAAAAATTATTGATGTTAACTGATAAAAAAATGAATCAAAATGAATTAATGAGTGGAGCTAGTACAATTGTTGAGGGTTTAGTAACACAAAATTCTACTTTAATTGGCAAATCACTTTTTGATGTTGACTTTAGAAAAAAATTTGGTGCTTTTGTATTAGCTGTAAGAAGAGAAGGTAAAACACTTAGAGAAAAAATTGCAAGAATAAAGCTCCATTTTGCGGATACACTTCTAATTTTTGTTCCTAAATCAAGCATGAATACAATGATAAAAAATAGAGATTTAGCAATTTTGCAAGAACACGAAGTATCTCTAAAGAAAGTGAAATTTTGGTGGCTTGCTATTGCTGTTATTCCTATAGCAATGTTATTGGCTGCTTTAGGAATTATAGATATTCTTCAAGCCGCTTTGATTGGTGTTGTAATTTTATTAGTTGTTGGAGCAATTTCACCTGAGGAAGCATACCAGTCTATAAATTGGTCAGTAATTATTATGATAGCAGCTTTTGTTCCTGTTGGTATTGCAATGGAAAGATCAGGTGCTGCTGAAATGCTTGCAAGTTTGATATCAAATTTTGGAGGCAATTTTAGCACGCAAATAGCTCCTCATGCTGCAATGTCGTTAATTTTTTTAATTTCAATTATTATAACCTCACTAATGTCAAATAATACTGCTGCAATTATTTTAATACCAATTGCTCTTTCAGTGTCAATTCAAATGAATGTAGATGCAAAACCATTTATTTTTGCTGTTGCTTATGGTGCTTCAACTTCTTTTGCAACACCAATGGGCTATCAAACAAATTTGATGGTTTATGGACCAGGTCAATATAAATTTTCCGATTTTGTAAAAGTTGGAGTTCCGTTAAATATAGTTTTTTGGTTATTGGGAACCTTTTTGATTCCAATTTTTTGGTCATTTTAAGTTTATGAGAAAAGGATAAATTTTGATAAAACTTTCACCTTCTTTATTAGCTACTGATTTTTCAAATCTAACAATCCCGCTAAGTCAATGTAATTCAGGAGAAGTTTCTATGATACATATTGACGTAATGGATGGACATTTTGTTCCAAATATTACAATGGGGCCAGTAGTTATCAACGGAATTAGAAAAGCTACAAATTTATTATTAGATGTTCATTTAATGATAAATGAACCAGAAAATTTTATTTCTGATTTTATTAAAGTTGGATCTAATTTAATTACCTTTCATGTAGAAGCAACTAAAAATCCTTTAAATTTAATCAATCAAATTAAAAACGAAGGTTTAAAATGTGGTATAACTCTAAAGCCGAGTAGTGACATCTCATTAATTGAAGATTATATTGAATATGTTGATTTAATTCTTATAATGTCCGTTGAACCAGGTTTTGGGGGACAGAAATTTATTCCAGATATGTTAGATAGAATTTATCATGTAAAAGATATGACTAATAAGCTTAATTCAAAGCCGGATATTTCTGTTGATGGAGATGTTAAGCTTTCAAATGCAAAACAAATTATAGATGCAGGAGCTAATATTTTAGTTTCAGGAACAGGTATTTTTGGAACACCTGACCCAGTTTCAACAATGAAAGAATTTTATATGATGGGGGGAAAATAAATTTATGAAAATACATATTGCTACTGACCATGCTGGTTTTGAATTAAAATCTAAGATTTTAGATTATTTAATTTCAAAAGGTCATGAAGTTATTGATCATGGAGCTAAGAGTTTTGATCCTGATGATGATTATCCGGATTACATTTTTCCATGTGCAAAAGCTGTTTCAAAAGACAATAATAGTTATGGAATTATTTTTGGGGGGTCGGGACAAGGTGAGGCAATTGCAGCTAATCGAATTAGAGGTGTAAGAGCAATTGTTTATTATGGTTTTGAACAAACTATTCCAATTTTATCAAGAGAGCATAATAATGCTAATATCATATCGATTGGTGCTAGATTTGTATCCGAAAATGAAATTTATGATGTTATTGAAAAGTGGTTGAATATATCATTTTCAAAAGGAAGACATTATAGGAGAATAAAAAAATTAGATAATATTTAAAATGCTTTTAAATTTATTTAAATCCTCAAATGAATTTAAATTAAAAAAATC
>CENX01033906.1_pt1 | contig 16908 bp, 7 predicted proteins | sample 361321 | NCBI WGS metagenome assembly CENX01 (sample SAMEA2619678, study PRJEB7988) | marine metagenome | isolation source: saline water (ENVO:00002010), including | reverse complement strand
TTTTAATTTGAAGGCATTTTGCATATTGTATGAAATAATTTTTTTAACATTATCTATTTCCTCGATTAAACAATCAAAGATAAGTTCGTCGTGTACTTGCAAAATTAATTTAGTTTTCATTGATTGAGATTGAAATTCTTTGTTAATTTTTACCATAGCAATCTTGATTATGTCTGCTGCACTTCCTTGAACAGGCGTGTTAATAGCATTCCTCTCAGCTGAAGATCTAATTATTGCATTTCTAGAATTTATATCATTTAAAAATCTTTTTCTACCAAGAATTGTTTTAACATACCCGTTTTCTCTAGCAAATTCAACTTGATCATTTGTAAAATCTTTTAGTTGAGGGTATGATTTATAGTAGTTCTCAATTATTGCTTTTGATTCAGCTCTGCTCAGATTTGTTTGATTACTGAGCCCAAAAGCAGAAACACCATAAATAATTCCAAAGTTTACAACTTTAGCATGACTTCTTTGTTCTTTAGTCACATTTTCCTGTTTAACTCCAAAAACATTAGCTGCTGTTGATCTGTGTATATCTTCATCATTACTGAATGCTTTAATCATATTTTTATCATTACTCATTGAGGCAATTACTCTTAACTCAATTTGTGAATAATCAGCAGAAATTAGTATATGTTTATTACTTCTAGGTATAAAAGCTTTTCTGATCAATTTTCCATTTTCAGTTCTCACAGGAATATTTTGAAGGTTAGGATTCAAACTACTTAGCCGTCCAGTGGATGTGAGAGTCTGATTAAATACAGTATGAATTCTTTTGGTTTTATTGTTTATCTGCTTTGGCAATGCTGAAACATATGTAGTAATAAGTTTTTGTAAGGATCTCCATTTAAGAATTTTTACTACAATTTCATGTTTATCAGTAAGCTTTGATAAAGTCTCTTCGCTTGTTGAGTATTGACCTGACTTTGTTTTTTTTGCTTTTGATGTAATTTTTAACTTATCGAAAAGTATTTCACCTAATTGTTTTGGAGAAGCTAAATTAAATTCCTGATCAGAGATAAGATAAATTTCAGACTGTAATTTTTTTAAAATATTTCCAAATTGGTTGTTAATATCATTTAATAATTCAGTATCAATATTGACTCCTTCATTTTCCATTTCAGTTAAGATTACTGAAAGAGGCATTTCAACGTCCTCAAAAAGTGATTTTAAAGCATTATCACTGATTTCTTTTGTAATTAATGAAGATATTTTATTTATATAATATGATCTTGTATCATTATTTAAAGCTGAATTAAAACCATAAATTTTTAAAAATGATTCAAAGTTATCTCTCCTGTTTGAATCAATTAGATAGTTAGCAATTTTTAAATCAAAAAACACTTTAGTGTAGTGATCTAAATTATATCTTTTAAAAAAACGTAAAATTTTTTTTATATCAAAAACAAAAATTCTAGAATTTGTATTAAATAATGGTTCAATTAGTTTAATAAATTTATTTGATTCATGTTGATCAAGGTCAATAGAGTAAATCGAATTTTCTGTCCAACAGATCGACAAAATATTTTTCTTATTTACGTCCAAGGAAAATGTCTTTTCTTTATTTAATTTTTCACTCAGAATTCTAAAAGACTTTTCACTGGAGACTTCTTGTATGAAAATTTTTTTTGAAGATTTAGATGCGTCCTCAATATTAGAAAATAAGTCAAAATTTTTATCAATTTGCTCAATTTCTATGTTATCCTTTATAAAAAGTTTTTTATATGTTTCAGTCAATCTTCTAAACTCAAGATCATAGAAAATCTTAGATATTTCTTTATTATTTGGTGTTTTTAATTTTAAATCTTCAATTTTATATTTAACGGGTACATTAGTGATAATAGTTGCAAGTTTTTTAGATAAAATACCTAAATCTTTATTCTCTTCGATCTTTTCTTTTAACTTACCTTTTATGTGTTCTGTATTCTTTATTAATTCCTCGAGAGAACCATATTCCTTTAAAAATTTCTTTGCTGTTTTATCTCCAACACCAGGAAGGCCAGGAATATTATCTACAGAATCACCCATCATACCTAAATAGTCAATAACTTTTATTGGATGGTCTATTTCAAATTTATTTTTAACTTCATCAACTCCCCAAATTTCAATTCCATTTCCAAATCTAGCAGGTTTGTAGAGGAAAATATTTTCAGTAACTAATTGAGCAAAATCTTTATCAGGTGTTACCATGTATGTATGAAATCCTTCTTTTTCTGCATTAATTGCGATTGTTCCCATTATGTCATCAGCTTCATAACCTTCTTTATCTATTGTTTTAATACCTAAGTTTTTTAAAATATCATAAATAATAGGAACTGATTCAAGAATTGGTTCAGGTGTAGCATGTCTGTTGGCCTTATACTCTTGAAAAATTTCTTTCCTATCCTTTGAACCTCCTTTATCAAATACAACTGAAAAATATTTTGGTTTCTCTCTTTTTAAAATATCAAAAATGGAATTTAAAAATCCCATTATTGCACTTGTATCAAATCCTTTTGAATTTATTCTTGGGTTTTTTATAAAAGCATAATAGCCTCTGAAAATTAGCGCATAAGCATCAATCAAAAAAAGTTTTGGTTTATTCATTGACTTAAATTCTAAATTACAAACTAATGACAAGAAATTTTAATATTTATTAAGCTAAATATTTTGACTAATATGTTTATAATTAATTATTTATAAAAAATGTTATTTTTGCATTAAATTTTTGATATGTCAAAATTTGGTGAACTTATCGATTCAGAAATGCCAATTCTTCTTGATTTTTATACGGATTGGAATGAAGCATCAACTTCAATGCATCCTGTATTAAAGGATGTTGCTGCTGCAATTGGTGATAAGGGTAAAGTAATAAAGATTAATGTTGATAAAAATAATGAGTTAGCTCAAGCTTTACGAATTAAGGGTTTACCTACATTAATGATATATAAATCTGGTGAGATGGTTTGGAGACAAAGTGGTGAACAAGATGCCAACACTCTAATAAATTTAATGAATGAATTTCTATAAGTTAGAATTGATTTAAATATTTGTCATAATCACTAATTTCAACATCTAGGTATTTTTTTTCTTCAAATTTTGAAATAATATTAACTAGGTTTTCATATTTTTCTAATTCTTGAGTAATTAAATCAGTAATATATTCTGAGTTTGAATTGTCATTTGCAGAAATGAGAGTATCTAATCTTGATAGTATCAAACTTTTTATTTTTTCGTATAAATTTCTCGCGTCAGTATCTTTTTCAGAAACATAAAGTGGGGTTATAAAACTTTTCATGTAATTATAGAAGTCGTATTCACCATATAAATCCTTAAATATATCTGTTGATTTCATGTATTTTAGAATAAATTCACTAACAAATCTTTCTTCCCCAATATCTATCTGATTTTCTATAAGACCTCTAAGCCTTTCATTATAATTAAAAATATTTTCAGCATGTATCTCTAGATCAAAATTATCTGGATTTAATATCATTGAATTAGAATAATAATTAATCTGCTCATGATATTTTTTTTCAATCTTCAAAAATAAATTTCTTGACTTTTCTTTTTCCCCAATTTTATAATAGCTATTAATATAAGGTTCACTTAAGCTATAATATCCAAAATATTCAATTGGCAACTTCTCAAATGATAAATTTAAAATCTCAAGAGCTTTATAATTATCGCCTAATGAAATAAATTCTTCAGCTAGTCTGTGTAAATTACTTCTAAATGTTATACTATTTTTCCTAGTTTCTGGGTCATGATATATTTTATCAGATTCAGAATTTCCCCACTGCCATTTTTTAACAATCTCATACATAGTATTTGCATCAATCCTACCCATTTGATATGGATTTTCAGGATTTAGAGGTGTTTCTATTGGGACAAGTTTATAGACTAAACCATCTAATTGTAGGTAATCTTTCATCCACAAATATTCAGAATCTTTATAACTTCCACCTGTGAAATATATTGGTCTTTCCCAGTCATTTTTTGACAATATATCAAGCATTAAAATTTGATTTTTATATAACCCTGATTTTGGTAAATCAATATCTATATAGTCAACAATTAAATTTTCATTTTCCTTTTTAACAACTCCACTGTTCAAAACATTATCCTTATTAACAAAAAATCTAATTTTATTTGTTGGATAGAAAATCATGTTTTGAGTGAATTTTGGAATTTCATTTAGATCTGATTTTTCATAACCATATTGTTCAAGTAAAAATTTATATTTAGTTCTCTCATTATCACTGCTTATCCAGTTCATAAAATCTTTTAGGTCCCACCTTACTGAATCAATAAGCTCTTCATACTTAATGTAATCTCTCACGCCATAGGCATATTGTTTATGGGTTAGTTGAGATTTTACAGGGTCGCTTTTGTACGCTTTCCTTTTCATTTGATCCATATACCAATCAGTTGCTATCAAACTAGTATTTATAGTTCTTACATCCGTTCTATGCTCTTCAATTTCTTGAGCATACCAAAGAGCGAAGGTGTCATTATCTCCGATTGTAAAAATTATAGATTGCTTATCTTCTTCAATTGAATCTAAATACGCTTTAGCAAGTGTTTGTGCAGTGTATCTGTTAGATCTGTCATGGTCATCCCAATTGTTATAAGCAAGAAGTAAAGGACAAGCTGAAACAATGATCAATGAAATTAAAGAACTGTAATTTTCATTTAGATAATTTTTTATTTTTTTTAAAAAAAATAAAAAACTCAAACCTATAAAAATTGAGTAGGCATAAAAAGAACCAACAAGTGCATAATCTCTCTCCCTGGGCTCAAAAACTCTTTCATTGAGATAAAATTTTAGAGCTATACCAGTAAAAATAAATAATAAAAAAACAGGCCAAAAAGTTTTAAAATCAATTTTTAAAAGTATAAACAGGCCTAATATTCCTAAAATAAAAGGAATCATAAAATATATATTTCTTGATTTATTATTAATGGAGTCACTAGGAAGGTTTTCCTGAGAACCCAAACGAACCTCATCAATATATTTAATTCCCGACAGCCAATTTCCATTTTCAACGTCAAATTTCCATTGATTATCATTTTGTCTACCTGAAAAATTCCACATGAAATATCTAAAGTACATGTAACCTACTTGAAATGATAAAAAATAATTAAGATTCGATAAAAAGCTAGGTTTTTCTATTTCTATATAGCTGCTAAAATTGGATAAAAATTCATTAAATTCTTCAGCAGTTACATCTTCATTGTTTATTTCATTTTTAAAATCATTAACTATTTCCTCAATCTGTGAATTATTTTTAAATTCCTTCTTGATCTCAAAATTTAAAAATCCATAATATTTGATATAGTTTAAAGCATTATTATCACTCCACATTCTAGGAAAAAAACCTCTATGATTTTTATTTGAATTGATCTTTCCATTTTCCCAGTCATTTACTATTACATACCTATTTAAATTATAATCTTTTTCATATTTGGGCTTATCATCTTTGTATGGCTCATCTAAATCTTGACCTGCATATGCATCAGTGAACATGGGACCATAAAACAAGAAAGTGTCAGGATATTGTTCCAAATTATAATAAGCTAATAATGATCTTGCATCTTTTGGAGAATTTTCATTTATAACAGTGTCAGCATTTGATCTTACAGGTATCATTAACCAAGATGAAAATCCAATGAATATAAAAGTCAAACAAAGCAGAATAGTGTTGAATAAGTAAAGTCTATTTTTGATAGAATAGTTAAATAAATAGTAAAGTGTTGATACTATTAAAAAACCTGTAAAAATTGTTCCAGAATTAAATGGTAGGCCAAGATCATTTACAAAAAAAACCTCGAGGTATCCAAATAGTTTTAATGTTGATGGTAGTAAAAATTTAAAAATGAATAATAATATTGAAACAGAAATAATATTAGCAATTAAAAATTTTTTAAAATTAAATTTAGAATATTTTTTAAAATAATAAATTATACCAATCGAAGGTAATGCTAGAAGACCCATAAAATGAACCCCAAAAGAAAGACCAATTACAAATGAAATTAAAATTAACCACTTGTCAGATCTTTCATCGTCAAATTCAGATTCCCACTTTAATCCCAACCAAAATAAAACTGATAAAATTAATGTTGCCATAGCATAAACTTCAGCTTCTACAGCGTTGAACCAAAAACTATCAGTAAATGTGAAAGTTAATGCACCTAAAAAAGAGGATCCAAAAACTTTTATTAGTTCATTTTTTTTTACTGTTTTTCCAATTCCAAGAATTTTTTTAACTAAAAGGGAAATTGACCAAAAAAGAAATATAATTGTAAAGGCACTTGATGTCACAGACATCATATTTACAGTGTATGCAATTTGTTCATTATTTGGCGCAAGTATCGAAAAAACCGCACCTAGCATTTGATAAAGTGGTGCTCCAGGTGGATGACCAATTTGAAGCTTAGCTGATGTTGAAATGTATTCTGCACAATCCCAGTAACTTGCTGTTGGTTCAACTGTTAGAGAATAAACTACGAAAGCAATTAAACCGCAAAAAATCCCAAATATTTTATTATATTTTGAAAAGCTCAAAAAACTAAATTGAATAACGAAAATAAATAAACATTATCAATTATTATATTTTAATATTTAATAATATTTATTTAGAATTAACTGGTCTATAATTGAAAGTTATTTTAAATTTGCACCCTCTTGGCCTATGGTGTAATTGGCAACACGTCTGGTTTTGGTCCAGAAGAGTCTAGGTTCGACCCCTAGTAGGCCAACTAGCTTTTGTAATATATTTATATATTTGCACAGCAGAATGAAATAACAGAGGGGACAATGTCCCCTCCTTTATTATATATAATTTAATAAATATGGACAATTTATCATTAATTGAATCTTTTTCAGAGTTTAAAGATGAAAAGTTTATAGACAGGGTAACACTAATGTCTATTCTTGAAGAAGTTTTTAGAAATACATTAAAAAGAAAATTTGGTGATGATGAAAATTTTGATGTTATAATTAACCCAGATAAAGGTGATTTGGAAATTTGGAGAAATAGGGTCGTTGTTGCAGATCAAGATGTTGAAGACGATAACAGCCAGATTTCATTATCAGATGCAAGAAAAATTGAGCCTGATTTTGAGGTAGGTGAAGATGTTTCCGAAGAAGTTAAACTTGTTGATTTAGGTAGAAGAGTTGTGTTATCTCTTCGACAAAATTTAGTTGCCAAAATTCATGAACATGATAACGGGATTATATATAAACAGTTTATTGATTTAGTTGGTGAAATTTATACAGCCGAAGTTCATCATATAAGACATAATGTAGTTATTCTTTTAGATGATGATGGAAATGAAATAATTATGCCAAAAGATAGGCAAATACCATCTGACTTTTATAGAAAAGGCGATTCAGTTCGTGGAATTATCGAGTTAGTCGAGCTCAAGGGTACTAAACCTTCTATAATTATGTCAAGAACTTCCCCAAAATTCTTAGAAAAGCTTTTTGAACAAGATATCCCTGAGGTTTTTGATGGATTAATTAATATTAAAAAAGTTGTTAGAATACCAGGTGAAAAAGCAAAAGTTTCAGTTGACTCATATGATGATAGAATTGATCCTGTAGGAGCTTGTGTGGGAATGAAAGGCTCAAGAATTCACGGAATTGTTAGAGAACTTGGAAATGAAAACATCGATGTAGTTAATTTTACAAATAATACTCAGCTATATATAACAAGATCTCTAAGTCCCGCAAAAATAACTTCCTTAAAGATAGATGACGAAAATAAAACAGTTCAGGTTTATTTAGATTCAGATCAGGTTTCAAAAGCAATAGGTAGAGGGGGTTATAATATTAAATTGGCCGGACAACTTACTGGATATGAAATTGATGTTTTTAGAGAAGGCTCTGAAGAAGATGTTGAGCTTACTGAGTTTTCTGATGAAATTGACTCATGGATAATAGATGAATTTAAAAAAGCTGGACTGGATACTGCTAAAAGCATACTTGAACAAGATGTTGATGATTTAGCTAAAAGAACAGATTTAGAAGAAGAAACAATTATTGATGTAAGAAAAATACTTAGTGAAGAGTTCGAAAAAAATTAATGAGCGAATTAAATAAAATTAGGTTAAATAAAGTTATTAGAGAATTTAATATTTCTTTAGAAAGGATTGTTGAATTTCTTTCATCAAATGGTCATGAAATAGAACCAAGACCAACAACCAAAATTTCTCAAAATCAATACGACTTATTGGTATCTGAGTTTAGCTCTGATAGATCTAGTAAAGTTGAATCTCATGATTTAACAGAAGAAAAACAAAAAGAAAAAGAAGAATTAAGGATTAAATTTGAGCAGGATAAAGAAGAAAAAAGTAAGGACAGAATTATAACTTCAAAATCATCAATTCATCAATTTAAAAAAGTAGGTGAAATAAACCTTAATGAGAAACCTGTTGTTAAAGATGTTAAGAAAGAGGTCTCTGAAAATAAAGATAAATTATTTCTAAAAGATGAAAATCAAAATCAATCTTCCGAAAATTTAGAATCTAAGATTCATACAAAATATGAGAAGCTTTCCGGACTTAAAAAGACTGGTGAAAAAATTAATTTAGATCAATTCAAAAAATCAGAAGCTGAAGATGAGAATTTAAAAAATAAGAGAAAAAGAAGAAGAATTGCTAAAGATATTCCATCAAAGAGAGAGGTTTCAAAAAAAGTTATTAGCAAACCAAAAAGTATAAAAAGTTCTGACACTTCACCAAAAGATGATGTTGTTCAAAAGCAGATCAAAGAAACTCTTGAAAAGTTACAGACATCCTCAAAATCTAATGCAGCAAAATACAGAAAAGAAAAAAGAGATAGTCATAAAAAAAAATCTGAGGATCAAGAAAAAATCGATTCTGACAAGAAAATAATTCAAGTAACTGAATTTATCACTGTTGGAGAAGTAGCTTCAATGATGGAAGTTTCTGGAAATGATATTATTTCAGCATGTATGTCATTGGGAATAATGGTTACAATGAACCAAAGATTAGATGCTGAAACTCTTTCTGTTGTTGCTGATGAGTTTGGATTTGAAGTAGATTTTGTTACTGCTGAAATTGAGGAATCAATACAAGAGGAAATAGATTCCCTAGATGATCTTTTACCTCGCCCACCAATAGTTACAGTAATGGGCCACGTTGATCATGGTAAAACATCTTTATTGGACTTTATTAGAAAAGAAAATGTTATTGCTGGAGAGTCTGGAGGAATAACCCAGCATATCGGAGCATATAATGTTAAATTAAAGAATGGAAATAAAATAACATTCTTAGATACACCTGGTCATGAAGCTTTCACAGCTATGAGGGCTAGAGGTACTCAATTAACTGATATTGTAGTAATTGTAATCGCAGCTGATGATGATATCATGCCTCAAACAAAAGAAGCAATTAGCCATGCTCAAGCTGCTGGGGTACCAATCGTTTTTGCAATTAATAAAATTGATAGAGATGTTTCAAATCCTGAAAAAATAAAAGAAAAGTTATCAGGAATGAATTTATTAGTTGAAGATTGGGGAGGTAAAATTCAGTCCCATGATATTTCAGCTTTAAAAGGAATTGGTATAGATGAACTAATGGAAAAAATTATTTTGGAAGCTGAAATGTTAGAACTCAAAGCGAATCCAAATAAATCATCAAATGGTTCCGTTATTGAAGCTAGGCTTGATAAGGGTAAGGGCTATATATCTACTCTACTTGTACAATCAGGAACACTTAATATAGGAGATTACATTTTAGTTGGCCAATATAGCGGAAAAGTTAGAGCGCTATATGACGAGAGAGGACATCAAATTAAATCAGCAGGTCCATCCATGCCTGTATCAATTTTAGGTTTAGATGGAGCTCCTCAAGCCGGTGACAAGTTTAATGTTTTTGATGACGAAAAAGAAGCAAAGAGTATAGCCGCAAAGAGAACTCAGTTGGTAAGAGAACAAAGCGTTAGAACTCAAAAACATATAACACTTGACGAAATTGGAAGAAGAATTGCTATTGGAGATTTTAAAGAGTTAAACATCATATTAAAGGGTGATGTGGATGGCTCAGTCGAGGCATTATCAGACTCTTTTCAAAAATTATCGTCTGACGAAATAGTCGTAAATATTATTCATAAAGCAGTTGGTGCGATCACAGAATCTGATATTTTACTTGCTTCTGCTTCAGAGGCTATTGTTATTGGTTTTAACGTACGACCGACTGGAAATGCAAGAAATATTGCAGACAAAGAAGAAGTTGACATAAGAAATTATTCTATCATATATGATGCAATTAATGATTTAAAAGATGCTATGGAGGGATTATTATCCCCAGAGTTAAAGGAGGAGTTAACTGGTTCAGCCGAAATTCGTGAAACATTTAAAATATCAAAAGTTGGAACTATTGCTGGTTGTATGGTGATGAATGGAAAGATTAATAGAAAATCTAAAATTAGATTAATCAGAGAGGGGATAGTTATTACTACAACTGAACTTTCTTCTCTAAAAAGATTCCAGGATGATGTTAAAGAAGTTACTAAAGGATATGATTGTGGGATTCAGTTGAAAAATTATAATGATATCAAGATTGGTGATACATTAGAATGTTTTAATGAGCTAAAGGTTAAGAAAAAGCTAAAAAACAAATAATTAGTTACTTTTAGGTTTAAATACAAATGCAGATTTAAATGTTTTTTTAATCTCTCTTAGTTTTTTTTCTGCAATAATTTTAGACCTATATTTTCCAACCCGAACCTTGTAGTTTGGAGTTTCAAAATAAAAAAATGTACTATCAAGTGTATATTTTTCAGTAACGAATGTTGAAATGGAGTCTGCCAACTTATAACTTCCACTAAAAACCTGTATCGAATAATAATTTTTGTCAAATAATTTTTTATCAACCTGTTTTTTAATATTAAGCAGGCTATCAAATTTAGTGTTGTTTATCAAATTAAATTGGTCAGTCTGAGAGTATGTTAAACAATAAAAAAAGATGCAAAAAAGGCTTAATATATTTTTATTCATTTATAACAAATATAATCCTTTAGTATGAAAGAAATTATTGTTTTTTTTTAACATAGTATTATGATTATTTAGAAATGTTAAAAATTGAAAAATAGATTCAAAATATATTTTTTGTCTGATTATTGTTTATTATTTTTGTATACTAAAATCAAGCAATTTTTTAATTGTTGGAAACTAATAAAAACAAAAACTTAAGTCAATCTTTTAAGAAACTTACTGTCTCTAGATTTTTTGTGCTTTTAATTCTTGTTTTTTCTTTTTCATTTAATTCTTTTTCTCAGGAAGTCGATATTGCAAAAGGTAAATCTTTATTTAATGCAAATTGTGCTGCTTGTCACAAATTAAATAAAAATCTTATCGGTCCGGCGCTTGCTGGTGTTTCAGCTAAATACGAAAAGGAGTGGTTGTATACCTGGATTAAAAACAGTAATGCATTGATTAAATCTGGTGATGAAAGAGCAGTTGCAATTTGGGAAGAATGGAATAAAGCTGCAATGAATGCTTTTCCACAGCTTTCAAATATGGATATTGACAATATTCTAGCTTACACTGATTACGTCCCTGAGCCTGTTGCTGTGGCTGCTACAGCTGTGCCTTCAGCTCAAGCTCCGACAAGCGGGTCTGTTTCAACCGATATTGTTTTGGTTATTTTGATTTTAGTCCTTTGTATTCTTTTAACCATGTTATTTATGGTTAATAAAACATTGAAAGCTATTGCAATAAAAAATGGTGTTAAGTTTCAGGATCCAAAACCATTATTTAAAGTACCAATATGGAAGATGTTCATTAGAAATCAATTTTTGGTATTTTGTTCAGTGATTGCGTTTCTTCTATCCAGTGCATATTTTGCATATGGGTGGATGATGCAAATAGGTATCGATCAGGGTTACATGCCAGTACAACCAATCCATTATTCTCACAAAATTCATTCTGGAGCCAATCAAATCGAATGTCAATATTGCCACTCATCCGTTAGATCATCTAAGCATTCAGGAATCCCATCTTTAAATGTTTGTATGAATTGTCATCAAAATATTGCTGAGTACAATGGCGAGGAAGATCTCGAAAAAGGATATACTAAAGACTTTTATACAAACGAGATAAAAAAATTATATAAAGCTGTTGGTTGGGATGAAGAAAGTAGAACTTATACTGGAGATACTGAACCTGTCAAGTGGGTTAGGATTCATAACCTTCCAGATTTTGTGTATTTCAATCATTCACAACATGTTAATGTTGGGGGTATTGATTGTAAAGAATGCCATGGTCCTATTGAAGAAATGGAAATTGTTTATCAGCACTCTTCTTTAACTATGGGTTGGTGTATTAATTGCCACCGAGAATCTGAGGTTAATGTTAAGAGTAATGAATATTATACAAAAATTCACGAAGAGCTTTCGAAAAAATATGGAGTTGAAAAATTAACGGTAGCACAAATGGGAGGACTGGAATGTGGTAAATGTCATTATTAAATTATTGATTAAATGAGTCGAGAAAAAAGATATTGGAAAAGTGAAATTGAATTAAAACCAAATAACGGTTTAGATCAAATTAGAAACAATGAGTTTGTTGATAAGCTTCCAGTTGATGAAAATATTTTCTCCAATGATTCTGTTAATAATTCTGATACAAACAGGAGAGATTTTCTAAAATATTTAGGTTTTAGTACAACCGCAGCAGTACTTGCTAGCTGTGAAGGACCAGTTAATAGATCTGTGCCATATGTAGTTCAGCCTGATAGAATCATACCAGGTATTTCAAACTACTATGCTACCACATTATTTGATGGATATGATTCTGCTAATGTTCTTGTCAAAACTAGAGAAGGAAGACCAATAAAAATTGGGAATAATAAGTTATCAGCGTATAATGGTTATGCTAATGCCAGATTAAATGCTTCTGTTCTCAGTTTATATGATAGTGGAAGAGTACAAGGCCCAACAATCAACAAAGAAGATGTAAGTTGGATTAACTTTAACAAAAATATTAAAGCTCAATTAAATTCATTAAAATCATTAAACCAGCAAGTTGTTCTTTTAACATCAACAGTTAACAGTCCGACAAGTAAAAAAATTATCTCTGAATTTTTAAATAAGTATCCAAATATTGAGCATATAGAATATGACTCTATTTCAGAATCTTCAGCATTAGACGCTCATGAGTTAATGTACGGAACTAGAGCTTTACCATATTATGATTTTCAAAATGCAAAGTGTATTGTTTCAATTGGAGCGGATTTTTTAGGTGATTGGCAAGGCTCAAACTATGATCATGACTATGTAAAGGGTAGAATTCCAAATAAAGACAATGGAAAAGCTTCAATGTCTAAACATATACAAATCGAATCAAATCTATCTATTACTGGGTCTAATGCAGATTTAAGAATTCCAATTTCAGTTTATGACCAAAAACTATTTTTGGCTCATTTATATCAAAAAGTCTCTAACAGCTCTATTTCATTAAAATCCATTCCTGAAAAACTTGCAAAAAAAGTAGACTATGTTTATGATCAATTACTTTTAAGCCCTTCAAAGTCTGTTGTCTTGTGTGGATTAGATGATTTGAATGCTCATATAATTACAAATAGAATTAATGACTTATTAAAATCTAATGTTAAAAGTAAATCGAAAGTTTCATTAGTTAGAAATGGAAGTGATTTTAAAATCAATAATTTCTTGACTAGAATTAATAAAGGTGAAATTAAGGGATTGATAATGAATGGTGTTAACCCTTGTTATACATTATCTGATTCAAATGCTTTTTCAGAAGCATTAAAAAAATTAAATTTTAGTGTAAGCTTTTCAATGAAAATTGATGAAACATCTAATTTTTGTTCTCACCATGCTGCAACACCTCATCAACTAGAATCGTGGGGTGATTTTGAGTTTATAAATGGAGAATATAGCCTAACTCAACCAACTATAAAACCATTGTTCGATACTAAGCAGTTAGAAGATTGTCTGCTAAACTGGTCGGATTCTGAAAATTCATTTTATGATAGAATAAAAGATAACTGGAAAAATAATATTCTTGATTCCTCAACTAAGTGGAATTCGTCACTTCATGATGGAGTGTATTCTTCAGAAGTTAAAAAACGATTGGTTGATATGAAAAGTAATTCAAATCTTACCAATATAAATTACAGTAAATACGCATCAGAACTTTCTTCATTTAGCTCTGAAGGTTTTGATTTAATTTTATACTCAAAAATTGGAATGGGTGATGGCCAACAGGCAAATAATCCCTGGTTACAAGAGTTTCCTGATCCACTTACAAGAGTTTCTTGGGATAATTATATTACTGTTTCAAAATTTGATGCTGAAGAAATTGGCTTAAAAAACTATAATGAATCAAATGGCGCACTAAACAGTAACTTTGCTCAAATCAATGTTGATAACACAACTATTAAAGTCCCGGTGATTATCCAGCCCGGTCAAGCGAGGGGAACTGTAGGTTTAGCCTTTGGTTATGGCAGAAGTGTTGGAGTGAAGGAAGAGATGAAAACAGGAGTTAACGCTTTTAAGGTTTACAAAGGTTTTTCTAAACATCAAAAAGTTAAAATTTCTTCAGTTTATGAAATTCATGAATTTGCCAGCGTCCAACTACACAATACTTTAATGGGTAGAGGTGATATTATTAAGGAGACAACTCTTGAGATATTTAATTCAAAGGATAAAGAATTTTGGAATCCAATTCCTAAGGTTTCTAAAAATCACATTGAAACTGCTGTTAATAGCCGAGAAGTTGATATTTGGAACGAGTTTGACAGGTCTATAGGGCATCATTTTAATTTATCGATAGATTTAAATGCATGTACTGGTTGTGGTGCATGTGTAATTGCATGTCATGCAGAAAATAATGTACCAGTAGTTGGTAAGGAAGAAGTAAGAAAATCTAGAGATATGCATTGGTTAAGAATTGATAGATATTATTCTTCTGAATCAGATTTTTCATCTGATATTGAAAAGAAAGAAAATATATCTGGACTTGGTGAATCATTATCAGTTTTTGGAGAGATGGAAGAGCCAAGTGAAAATCCTCAAGTTGTTTTTCAACCAGTAATGTGCCAACACTGTAATCATGCCCCTTGTGAAACTGTTTGTCCTGTTGCAGCTTCTGCGCACGGTAGACAAGGTCAAAATCATATGACTTATAACAGATGTGTTGGGACAAGATATTGCGCTAATAATTGTCCTTATAAAGTAAGAAGATTTAACTGGTTTTTATATAACAATAATGATGAATTTGACTTTCATATGAATGATGATTTAGGGAAAATGGTATTAAACCCAGATGTAGTTGTCAGATCAAGAGGTGTAATGGAAAAATGTTCTTTTTGTATTCAAGGAACCCAATCGGTTATATTAAAAGCTAAAAATGAGGGTAGGGAAGCTAATGCGAACGAGTTTAATGACGTTGTTGCATGCTCTGCCGCATGTTCTACAGGTGCTCTTAATTTTGGAGATATTAACAATAAAGAAAGCGAAGTTTACAAGAGAAAACAAGATGAAAGAGTATATCATCTTCTTGAATATGTAGGAACAAAACCTAATGTGTTTTATCATACAAAGGTTAGAAATATTGATAAAAATAAAAGTATATAAATGGCATCTCACTACGAAGCACCAATTCGAAAGCCTTTAATTACTGGTAACAAAACTTATCATCAGATCTCTGTTGATGTTGCAAGACCAATCGAGGGTAATGCTAATAAGCAGTGGTGGATTGTTTTCTCAATCGCTCTTATATTATTTATTTGGGGTATTGGATGTATTATTTATACCATATCAACTGGAATTGGTGTTTGGGGATTAAATAAAACTGTAGGTTGGGCATGGGATATTACGAACTTTGTATGGTGGGTAGGCATAGGCCATGCAGGTACTTTGATTTCAGCTGTATTGCTTTTATTTAGACAAAAGTGGAGAATGGGAATCAATCGCTCTGCTGAAGCTATGACTATATTTTCTGTCATTCAAGCTGGTCTGTTTCCACTTATTCACATGGGAAGACCATGGCTTGCATATTGGATTGTTCCAATTCCTAACACATTTGGATCATTGTGGGTTAATTTTAATTCACCATTATTATGGGATGTATTTGCAATATCTACATATTTGACTGTTTCATTGGTTTTCTGGTGGACTGGACTTCTACCTGATTTTGCAATGATCAGGGATAGAGCTGTAAAACCTTTTCAAAAGAAAATTTACAGTCTTGTAAGTTTTGGATGGAGCGGAAGAGCTAAGGATTGGCAAAGATTTGAAGAAGTATCTTTGGTCCTAGCTGGTTTAGCTACACCATTAGTTTTATCTGTTCATACAATTGTATCTTTTGACTTTGCTACCTCTGTTATACCTGGTTGGCACACTACAATATTTCCTCCTTATTTTGTAGCTGGCGCTATTTTTTCAGGCTTTGCAATGGTTAATACGTTACTTATCGTTATGAGGAAGGTTTGTAATCTTGAAGATTACATCACTTTACAACATATTGAGTTAATGAATATAGTGATAATGATTACAGGTTCAATTGTAGGTTGTGCCTATATAACAGAATTATTTATTGCTTGGTATTCAGGTGTGGAGTATGAACAATATGCCTTTTTAAATAGAGCTACTGGCCCATACTGGTGGGCATATTGGGCTATGATGACTTGTAATGTTTTTTCACCTCAGTTAATGTGGTTTAAAAAACTTAGAACAAGTATTGTTTTTTCATTTGTTATTTCAATTGTAGTAAATATTGGAATGTGGTTTGAAAGATTCGTAATTATAGTAACTTCTTTACATAGGGACTACTTACCATCTTCTTGGACAATGTTCTCACCATCATTTGTGGATATTGGAATTTTCTTGGGAACTATTGGTTTTTTCTTTGTTTTATTTTTGTTGTATGC
>CENX01033269.1_pt1 | contig 16952 bp, 17 predicted proteins | sample 361321 | NCBI WGS metagenome assembly CENX01 (sample SAMEA2619678, study PRJEB7988) | marine metagenome | isolation source: saline water (ENVO:00002010), including | reverse complement strand
ATATAAAAAATGATATTTTAATAAATCCAAACCTTTATACTGTCTGGTTTAAAATTATCTTAGAACAATTTAGCGATTATATAAATAAATATGAGGGTTACAGTAAGTAGAAAAGCGCATTTTAATGCTGCACATCGTTTGTATCGTTCTGATTGGAGCGACGAAAAGAATCAGTCTATTTTTGGAAAATGTTCAAATCAATTTTTTCATGGACATAACTATGAATTGATTGTCAATGTGACTGGAAAAATTGATCCTATAACTGGTTTTGTTATTGATATTAAATTATTAAAGAATTTGATTAAAACTGAAGTAGAAGATAGTTTTGATCATAAAAATTTAAACGTTGAAGTACCAGAGTTTTTTAAATTAAATCCAACAGCTGAAAATATTGCAGTTGTTATATATAATAAATTAATTTCACACATATCAGATGATCAATCATTAGAAATTATCTTATATGAAACACCAAGGAATTTCGTTAAGTATTCTGGAGAAAAATAAAAATTATGGCAAGTATTAAAAAACTCAAAAAAGATATAAATAATTCAATTGGTTCATTTATTGAAGATGTCTATTTATGGGAATTAAATAATCCTAAATCCGATATAAAAAAAAGTGAGGCTTTAATTGATGAATCAATCAATTTATTTGATCGGTTGATTAGTAAAGTTAAAATAAGTGATAAAAAAAATCCAAAATTTCATTACAAAAATCTTAAAGAAAAATTAAATTTGGAATTAAATAAAATCATTTTAAAATTGAATAAACTAAAATAATTGATTTTTCATTTACTCACTTTTCTATTTCTCTCTAAAATTTCAAAAAATAATTTTCCATATCTAGATTTTTTTACATCATCAGTCATTTTCATTGCAATAGTGTCCATGTAGCTTGCACTTGCATTACTCATTTCTGATATGATTAAATATGGTGAAATAACATTATCAGCATTCGATTTAGCAAAGTTTAAAGTATATAAATATCTGCGTTTTGTTAGGTTATCTAATCTTTTTTGGAAAGAGTCTATAAGAAATTTATTTTGTTTTTTTTGTGCTTCTAAGTAGCCTTTTAACAATTCAAGATTTTGAATATTAAATTTTCTTGACATAGACTTGAATTCTTCAAGTAGTTCATTATTTTTTGATCCCTCTATAACTGCACTACTCTCAAATGTGTTTAGCCTAGTTTTTATTTTTATTTTACTTTTTGAACCAAAAAAAATAATTTCATCATTAAGTGTATCACCATCATCTTTTTTCAATTGAAGTTTGAAAATCTCTGGATTTTTAATTTTTGAACTTAATTTAAACGTTTCATTTCCTTTGACAACAAATGAATCAATAATAGAAAATGAGGAGTCAATTACCTTTTTGAGATAAAGAGTTCCTTTTCTAAGACCTTTAACGGTTCCTTCAATTCGCATTAGTTTATCATTTGATCCAGAATCACAAGATGATATAAAATAAAATAATAATAATGTAAATATTATTGCATGATTATAAAAATATTTTTTCATAATTATATGTTGAGCCAGTAAGTTAACTTTAAATTTAAACTTCTTAATCTTGGTATTAATGTATTTTCAATAAAGTAATTATCATTATACACAATATATAAGTCTGATAATGGAGCAAACCTCCATTGAAGTCTTGAATTAACTCCTAAATTTTCTGACTGTGAACTAAATTGGATATAAGAAGACCAAAATAAATTTTTGGTAAATGTAAAATCAACCTTTGGTCTAATTAACCATATATTTTCGGCTGAAAATGTATTTCCTAAATCAATATGATCATAGTTTATTGATAGCGCAGTAGTCAAAAAAGGTTGAAATCTTAGGTTAAATGTGTTCTCAATTGAATATTTTACACCAGTATAAAATTCTCCAAACTCTGGTTCTACACTATAAAAGAATTTTTTCCCTTCATTTGAACTATAATCAAATTTGATACTTGAGTATTTGTATGTGATACCAGAAGGAATAGGATTTTCTGGATTAAGACCCGTTGGATCAAAGTCATTATATAAATAAGTATTTCTATTGTAATAACGAACATTAAAACCTGATTGATTTTTAAATCTAAAATTTATAGAAGGGGAAATAGTTCTGTCTGAATTCTTGAAATTATCATTTGGTCTATAATAAGACCACATTCCAATATCAAAATCAACTTGAATTAGTTTATCTCTGTTGGGATAAAATTTCAATGTATATTGGGGTGTTATCTTGAATAAATCAGTTCTTCTGACAAAACCGAGATCAGATTTAAAGTCTTCACCAATAAAAGATCCACCAAATTCAATGGTGCTATTTCTTGTGTTTCTCTCAATTCTTGCACCAAAACTTTCATCATCATCATCTTTTGTTGAATTTGGTTTGAATGATTTATGAAAATAAAACTTTCCAACATATTTATTGTCCTCCGATGCTAAGTTGTAGTCAAAACCAATTAATCTGTTAAACCTTTCGTTAGAATCAATAAAGTCATATTCTTTGGTATTTTCTCTGTTAATAAAAAGTAAGCTTAGATTTGATCGTGAAAATATTTTTTTTTGTAATGAGAAAACTGTATTACTGTTTGAAGGAATAAGATTTTTTATATCCTCATCTGTTACCATATGTAAAAATCCAATTCTCCAATTCTCATCAATTTTTCCACTTAATCTTGCACCAGCAATAATTTTATTCTGAATATTGTTTCCTTCCAAATCTTTTGCTACTCCAATTCTTCTTGAAAAAAAGGGCCTACCATCTCTTGAATCCCCATAATTTGTAAATAAATCACTGTTTTGAATAAAAAACTGCCGTTTTTCAGGCAATCTTATTTCAAAACGAGTGAGATTTACTACCTGATCGTCAACTTCTACTTGAGAAAAATCTGGGTTTAGTGTTAGATCAAGATTTAAACTGTTTCCAACAGGAACTTTAACATCTCCTCCAAAATTGAGACTATTAATTTTAGATTTGTTTTCAAAATCTTTTGATGTAAGGCCATTAATATAGGGAATAAAAGCAAGAGGTGCTTTGGATTTACCTAATGGATCTTCAAAAACCATTTTTCCGAGAAAAGCCAAATTAATAATCATCTGATTTCTGGATACTGGACTCCAAACGGTTCTCTCATTGGTATTTGAGTCAAATCTGTAGATGTTAAACCCCCATGATTTAGTAGCTTCTGGAAAATTTAGAAATTTTAATGGAATTTTTACTTCAGTGAGGATGTAATTCTCATATATTTTTGCTTCAGAATACCATTTCATGTCCCACGAACTATCTGTGTCTCTTCCATAATCATTTCCTCCATTAAACACTAGAGATTCTCTCTGAGTACCTGCTGGAGAGACACCAAAAAAATATGCATTAGTATTATCATTAAAAGTATCAAAGATAAATGATACACCATCTAAAGCTCTACCTCCCCAATCTCGTCTCAAAGATTCAATTACATATTCTTTTTTATTAATAGCAGACTTAATTAGAAGATATATATTTTCTTTATCTCTAATTATTTTAACATTTGTTTTGTTTGTTGCCTTCAGGCTGTCAGTAGGAAACCACTGAACAAAGTTACCTATTTCGTTTGCTATTGTCCAAGATTTTTCATTAGATTCACCATCTATAACAATTATTTCTTCAATAGTTCTAACATAAATTTCTTTTTTTTGGGAAAAAACTTTATTTGGTAGACAAAATAAAATTATTAGAAGTAGGATGTTTAGTAATTTTGAGGCAACAATTTTTTTTTTAAAATAAATAATTTCACTAATCATTTTTTTGTGGAAATTAATCTCAAAATTAATTTTATTTTTTGAGACCTAAGTATTCAATTTTGATTTATTTAATCAGCTCTAGACTTCTTTGAAGGAATTTCGTTAATGCTTCACCTTTAAGGAGCCCTTGTGATAATTTTGCCAAATCCAAACCCTGATTAATTAGCCTTTCTCTTTTTTTACCTGTTTTTGTTTCAAGAATTTGAGTAATTAGTTCATGATTAGTATTTACAAGCAAAGTATACATTCCGGGCATATTACCTCCCATCATTCCTCCTCCACCAGTTTGTTGCATCTCCTTCATTCTCCTCATGAACTCAGGTTGAGCTAATACAAAGGGTAATGATTTGCTTTCCATAGCTTCTAACTGAACTATATAGCCGCTTTCTTTTACCAATTCTTCAATCATCGGCTTGAGCTTATCCTTTTGTTTATCAGTTAGTTTTGAAACAATAGCCTCGTCTTTTTTAATTAAATTCTCAATTGAATCACCGTCTACTCTGCAGAAACTTATCTTTTCTTTCGTAGTTTCAATCTTTTGAATTAAATGAGATATTATTGGAGAATCTAATAGTAAGACTGTATATCCTTTCTCCTCAGCATTTTTGATGTAACTGTGTTGTTCTTCTACATCGTTTGTATATAAAACAATCAACTTATCGTCTTTGTCAGTCTGAATTGGTTTTATTTTTTCTTCTAATTCAGCGTAGGTATAAAATTCACCTTTAGAGGTGGGATATAAAGTAAACTTATCAGCTTTTTCAAAAAATTTATCTTCGCTTAACATTCCATATTCTATAACAACTTTAATATCATTCCATTTGTCTTCAAAACCCTTTCTGTCTTTTTTAAAGAGGCTATTTAATTTATCAGCAACTTTTCTTGTAATATAATTGCTAATTTTTTTAACTGCTCCGTCTGCCTGAAGATAACTTCTTGAGACATTTAGTGGAATATCTGGTGAATCAATAACTCCTCTTAATAAAGTTAAAAATTCAGGAACAATCCCTTCTACGTTGTCAGTCACAAAAACTTGATTTTGATATAATTGAATCTTGTCCTTTTGGATGTTAATATCATTATTAATCTTGGGAAAATATAATATTCCAGTCAAATGAAATGGATAATCAACATTTAGATGTATGTTAAACAAAGGAGGTTCAAATTGAGAGGGATAGAGTTCCCTGTAAAAATTATTATAATCTTCGTCGGTTAAATCCTTTGGTGTTTTTGTCCATGCTGGGTTTGAATTATTAATTATGTCATCAACAATTTTCTTTTCAGGTTTTTGATCTTTTGGAGCTCCCTCTGGTAAGGGAATATCTATTTCTTTAGTACCAAGCTTAATTGGTATTGGCATGAACTTATTATATTTTAAAAGAAGCTCTCTTATCCTAGATTCTTGTAAAAACTCTTTTGAATCTTTTGAGATATGTAGAATTATTTCAGTTCCGCGATCTTTTTTATTTGATTTAATCAAACTATATTCTGGTGATCCATCACATGACCAGTGAGCTGCAGGTTTTTTTGAATGACTTTTCGTTATAATTTCTACTTTTTCAGCCACCATAAAAGCAGAATAAAAACCAAGTCCAAAGTGTCCTATTATTCCAGTATCTTGAGCCGAATCTTTATATTTTTCTAAAAACTCCTCTGCTCCAGAGAATGCCACCTCGTTAATGTATTTGTTTACTTCCTCCATTGACATACCGACACCCTGATCAATTATGTGAAGTGTTTTATTTTTTGAATCAATTTTAATCTCAATAATTGGAGAGCCGATGTCCCCTTTTATTTCACCAATACTACTTAGGTGTGATAGTTTTGTAGTAGCATCAGTGGCATTGGAGATAAGTTCTCTTAAAAAAATTTCATGGTCACTGTAAAGAAACTTTTTTATTAATGGAAATATATTTTCTACAGCAACATTAATTTTACCTTTTGACATAATAAATGATTTTAAAAAATTAACACAAAAAAAATACCAAATATAAAAAGATGACAATTTGACATTAATAATCTAAAAAAAAAACTTTAATAAAATCAAACCTAAATCTTAAATAATTTTAAATAAATTGCATAACCAAACAAATATCATGTTTAATTCAAAAATAATTGGATTAGGTAAGTATCTTCCTGAAAACATTGTCACAAATCATGATTTGTCCAATTCAATTGATACATCTAATCAATGGATTATTGAAAGAACGGGAATTGAGGAAAGAAGACATATTAAAAAAGGAGATGGTAATTCAACGGCTTCAATGGGAGCAGAAGCAGCTAAAATTGCAATTAAAAGAGCCAATATTTCAAAAAATGAGATTGATCTTATTTTATTTGCTACACTAAGCCCTGACTATTATATGCCAGGCTCTGGTGTATTGGTTCAAAAACTTTTAAATATTCCTACATGTCCAGCAATGGATATAAGAAACCAATGTTCTGGTTTTGTTTATGCAATTGCAACAGCAGATCAGTTCATAAAAACTGGAATGTATAAAAATATTCTCGTGATTGGATCAGAAACTCAGTCTGGAGCAATTGATAAAACAACAAGAGGTCGAGATATAGGTGTTATTTTTGGTGATGGTGCTGGCGCTGCTGTTTTATCAAGGAGTCCCTCTAAGGATTCAAATATCATGTCTTCACACCTTCATTCCGAGGGTGAACACGCAGAGGAATTAATAATGGAGAGTCCAAACATGAATAAATGGGTTACTGAAATTGTATCTGATAATGATCCAGAAGATCTATCCTATTTTCCTTATATGAATGGTAAACATGTATTCAAAAGTGCAGTAACTCGTTTCGAGGAAGTAATAAATTCTGGTTTAAATTATAACCATTTAAAAGCTGAGGATATTAATCTTTTAATTCCGCACCAAGCTAATCTCAGAATATCTCAATTTGTTCAGAAGAAATTTAATTTAAGAGATGATCAAATTTATAATAATATAATGAGATACGGTAATACAACTGCGGCATCTATTCCAATTGCATTAACTGAGGCTTGGGAAGAAGGTAAAATTAAGGATGGAGACTTAATTATTCTTGCTGCATTTGGAGCCGGTTTTGCTTGGGGTAGTAACATTATAAAATGGTAAATCAAAATAAAACTACTTTGGTATTAGGAGCTTCTGTTAACCCCGAAAGATACTCATTTAAAGCAATAAAAAAATTAATTGAAAATAAAATAAAAGTTTTTCCGGTAGGAAAAATAAAGGGTGAAGCAAATGGAATAAATATTAAAAATAAATTTCCCACTGATAAAAAAATTGATACCATATCAATTTATCTTAATCCTATTAATCAATTAAATTATGTTGATTCAATTATAAATTTATCTCCAAAAAGGGTAATTTTTAACCCTGGAACAGAAAACTCAAGTTTATTCAATTATTTTTCTTCAAAAGGGATTATGTGTGAAAATTCCTGCACTATAGTTTTACTTTCTACCAATCAATATTAGACCAAGGAATGTGATTAAACCGTTCAGAGGTAATAGTTCGTAACCAAATTCATAGCCCATAAGATTTACAGATGAAATAATTCCAAAATAAAAGAATAAATTAGGAAGACTTATAATTAAAACTGAAATAAGACTAATTAAAAAAACTTTTTTATCATCAATCTTATATTTCGTAAATATTCCTAAAGCAAATAACCCAAGAAGAGGTCCGTAAGTGTATGAAGCAACAGTTAGTAAACTATCAATAACGTTTCTGTCTAAAATATGCTTATAAATTATCACAACTACAATTAATAGAATACTCATACCAATGTGAGTTCTTACCCTAATTTTTTTTTGTTTTTCGACTTTATAATTATTTAAATCTAAGAAGTCAATACAAAATGATGTTGTCAATGATGTTAGTGCGCTATCTGCACTGCTGTATGCAGCAGCTACTAACCCTAGCATAAAAGTTATACCGACTATTGACCCTAAGTCATGATTTAATGCAATTTCTGGAAAAATTAAATCTGTACTTTTTTTACCTTCAAAAAAAGGAACATCAATACCAATCTTGTGCGCGTATGAGTATAACAGGGTTCCAAGAACTAAAAATAAAAGAGTAACAAAAACTAAAACAAAGCTAAAAAAAATCATATTTTTTTGAGCCGATCTAAGGTCCTTGCAGGCTAAGTTTTTTTGCATCATATCCTGATCAAGACCTGTCATACAAATTGTAATAAAAGCACCACCTATAATTGATTTTATGAAATGATTACGTTCTGTAAAACTTTCTAAGACCCACACCTTGTTCATATCTTTGAATGAATCACTATCAAAAAATGATATTAGACTAAGATTTAATTCATCTAAAATGAAATAAATAGAAAAGACAACTGATAAAATCATTAAAGTTGTTTGTAAGGTATCAGTCCAAATAATTGTTTTGATTCCCCCTTTATATGTGTATACCCATATCAGTATTATTGAAAAAATCACTGTTATTTCAAAAGGAATATCCCATAATTTAAATACGTATTGATGCAATACTAATGCAACTAAAAATATCCTGAACGACGCACCTAAAACTCTCGAAACAAAAAAGAAAAATGCTCCTGTTTTTTGGGTGTTCGGTCCGAATCTAATATTTAAATATTCATAAATTGATGTAACGTTATTTTTATAATAAACTGGTAACAGAACATATGCTACGATAAAATATCCGATGAAGTAACCAATTACGACTTGAAAATATGTTAATTGTGAAGATTCTACCCACCCTGGTACTGAGATGAATGTTATACCTGATAAACTTGCACCGACCATACCATAAGCAACAAGATACCATTTTGCATTTTTATCAGCATTAAAAAAAGTTGTATTTGATGCTTTTTCGCCAGTATATTTTGAAATAATCAATAAGACTAAAAAGTATCCAATAACAATACTCAATATGGTTTCTGGTGACTGCATAAATTTAAAAACTCAAAGATATAAAAACCTTTTTCCATATGATATTTTTGTATTTTTACTTAATGGAATTTTCTTCAAAATTATTGTCTAATGTTGTTGATGAAATATCTAGACTTCCAGGAATTGGTAAAAGAACTGCCTTAAGATTAGCTTTGTATTTGTTAAAACAACCAAAAGAAAATACTTTATTATTATCCAAATCACTTGAGAAATTTAGAACCGAAATTGATTATTGTCAAAAGTGTCACAATTTATCTGATAGAGTTATTTGCGAGATATGTTCTAATGAGAGAAGAAATAATAAGTTGCTTTGTGTTGTAGAGGATATTAGAGATGTTATGGCTATTGAAAGCACTAATCAATATAATGGCTTGTATCATGTATTGGGAGGAATAATTTCCCCAATAGAAGGTATTGGTCCTAATGATTTAAATATTGATTCATTAATTGATAAGGTAAAGTCAAATCAAGTTGAAGAATTAATTTTTGCCTTAAGTAGTACATTGGAGGCTGATACGACTAATTTTTATATTTATAAAGCAATATCACTTTATGATATAAAAATCAGTGCAATTGCTAGAGGTATTTCTGTTGGAGATGAATTAGAGTATGCAGATGAGGTTACTCTTGGAAGAAGTATTTCAAGACGAATTCCATATGAAAGTTCAATTTCAGAATAACTATCCTTTAGTTATAATTTTGGTATTTTTGTTCTAATTAATAATAATGGGAAAATATTTTTTGAAACTCCCAAAAATGGGAGAAAGTGTTGCTGAAGCAACTTTAATATCGTGGCTCAAAGATGTTGGAGAGAATATTGATGCAGATGAATCAATTGTCGAAATTGCTACAGATAAGGTTGATTCTGATGTGCCTTCAGAATTTGCTGGAAAATTAATAGAAAAGCGCTTTGAAAAAGATGATATAATTAAGGTTGGTGAGGTTATTGCCGTAATTGAAAGTGACCAAATTCCTAATAAAAAAGCCGAGAAAGAAATAACCTCTCGAGATTCAAATGTTCCTTATGTTGATTATAAAGATAAAAAGAATTCAAAGAACATAAACATATTTGACGGTGAAAGCGAAGCTCAAAAATTAATTAACAAAGCAAAAGAAATATCAAGCTTGAATTTTTCACCCCAAAAAGGCTTTCTATCTCCACTTGTAAAAAGCATAATAAAGAAAGAAAATCTATCTGATAATGAGCTTCTCAGTATTTTAGGGACTGGTAAAAATGGTAGAATTACAAAAAAAGACATATTGATGTTTTTAAAAACAAGAGATAATAGTTTTTCTAGTCAAAATTTAACCCAATCGAAAAACAAAATTGTTGATTCTCAAAGTGAAATTATAAAAATGTCTAGAGTATCTAAAGTTATCTCTGAACATATGATTGAAAGCAAAAATACTTCTGTCCATGTTCAAGCATTTATTGAGATTGATGTAACAAATTTATGGGATTGGAGAGAAAACATAAAGGAATCTTTTTTCAATCAGAATAGTGAAAAATTAACTTTTACCCCGTTATTTATTTTAGCTGTGATTAAGGCTCTTAAAGACTTCCCGATCTTAAATAGCTCTGTTATGGATGATTTAATATACCAAAAAAGAAATATTAATATTGGTATGGCTACAGCACTGGAAGATGGAAATTTGATTGTACCAGTTATAAAAAATGCAGATCATTTAAATTTAATTGGTTTAACCAAGGCAGTAAATGATTTGTCTCAAAGGGCCAGAAAAAATAAATTACTACCCCATGAAGTCAAAGATGGAACATACACTATAAGTAACGTTGGTAATTTTGGAACTTTAATGGGAACACCAATTATAAATCAACCACAAGTAGGAGTTCTAGCTATTGGTGTTATCAGAAAAGTTCCCTCCGTAATTGAAACAGCCAAAGGAGATTATATAGGAATAAGAAAAAAATTGATTCTTTCACATAGTTTTGATCATAGAATCATTAATGGCGCAGTTGGAGGAAAATTTATTAAATGTATTTCGGATTATCTTGAAAATTGGGATTTAAACTATTCTTTTTAAAATGAAATTAAAAATTAAAAGACCTCTTTGTTTTTTTGATCTTGAGACAACTGGGATGAGTATAACAAATGATAGAATAGTTGAGATGGCTGTAATTAAATTATATCCAAGTGAAAAAATTGAAAAAAAGGTTTGGTTAATTAATCCTCAAATACCAATTCCAAAAGAAGTTTCCGCAATTCATGGTATTACAGATCAAATGGTTTCAGAAGCTCCTTCTTTTAAACAGTTATCTAAATCAATTTATAGTTTTATAAAAGGTTGCGATTTAGCTGGATATAATTCTGACAGATTTGATATACCCCTACTAATCGAGGAGCTCCTTAGATCTGAAATTAATTTTGATACAAAAAATTTAAAAACTATAGATGTTCAAACAATTTTTCACAAAATGGAGCAAAGAAACCTGTCTGCAGCCCTAGAATTTTATTGTGATAAAAAAATTGAAAAGGCACATTCAGCAGCTGTTGACACTCAGGCTACCTATGATGTTTTGATGGCTCAGCTTGATAGGTATGATAATTTAGAGCCAAATATATCTTTTCTTAATGATTTTACTACAAGAAAAAAAAGTGTCGATTTTGCTGGTTATATTATTTTAAATAAGGAGGGAAAAGAATGTTTTTCATTTGGTAAACATAAAGGAAAAACTGTCCAAGAAATACTTGAGAAAGAACCTGGATATTTTGGGTGGTTATTAAATGCAGAGTTTCCCTTATACACAAAAAAAATTTTAACTGAAATTAGAATACGAAATAGTAAACTTAAAAATAGGTAATCTTGAAAATAATATGCATTGGTAGAAATTACTATGATCACATAAAAGAATTAAATAATAATAGATCTAAAGAGCCTATTATTTTTATGAAACCTGATTCTTCTATTATTCCAAAAAACCAACCTTTCTTCATACCTGCATTTTCAAATAATATTCATCATGAGGTTGAATTAGTTGTAAAGATAAATCGAATTGGAAAACACATTGACAAAAAATTTGCTCATAAATATTATAGGGATTTAACCGTTGGTCTTGATTTTACAGCAAGAGATATTCAGAATGAATTAAGAGGAAAGGGATTTCCATGGGAAAAGTCAAAAGGTTTTGATAACTCGGCTCTAATAGGAGAATGGCTAAACAAAGACGACTTTTCAGATATTAATAATATTGATTTTCATTTAACTAAAAATGATAAAATTTGCCAAAATTCAAACTCGTCAAAAATGATATGGAAAATTGATGAAATTATATCGTATGTATCAAAGTTCTTTACTCTTAAAATAGGAGATTTAATATTTACAGGAACACCTTCAGGAGTAAGTAAATTAGTCGAGAATGATATTTTAGAGGGATTCATTCAAAATAAAAAATGTTTTAATGTCAAAATCAAATAGTCCATGATTGCTCAAATAATCAATATTGGTGATGAGATTCTCATAGGACAAATAATTAATACTAATGGAGCCTTTTTATCAAAATCGTTGAATTCAATCGGTATTACAGTTTCTGAAATAATTTCAATATCAGATAAAAAAGAAGATATTATAAATTGTATTGAAAGATCAAGGAAAAAATCAGATATAATAATTATCACAGGTGGATTAGGACCAACTAATGATGATGTAACTAAACATGCTTTAACCAATTATTTCAATGATAAGCTTGTCTGGAATAATGAGATTAAAAATCATATTGAAGATTTATTTAAAAAGTTTATTTCAACACCAATTGTTGACATGAACCGAGAACAAGCTTTATTACCCTCAAAAGCAAAAATTTATAAAAATGAATATGGAACAGCTTCGGCAATGTGGTTTTCCCAAAAAGATATTCAAGTTATTTCTCTTCCAGGAGTTCCATATGAGATGAAGTCTTTAATGAATAATTCAATTTTACCAGAACTAAAATTAAAATTTAAAAGACCTTTTATATATAATAAAACACTTTTAACTTATGGTTTAGGAGAGAGTGCCATTGCTAATAGAATAAAGGATTGGGAAAATAAACTTCCAAAAAATTTAAAGTTTGCATACTTACCAAGTTTAGGAAGAGTTAGACTTAGACTTTCTTCCTCTGGAAAAAATAAGACTTTAGTTAAAAACGAGGTTGATAGATATTTAGTAGCACTAAAAAAATTGATTAAAGATATATATGTTGGCGAAGAGGATGATGGTCCAATTGAGTCTCAAGTTACCAAAATACTTCGGAATAATTATAAATCAATATCTATTGCCGAGAGTTGTACTGGAGGTTTAATTTCATCCAGAATAACATCAATTCCAGGAGTATCAGAATTTTATAAGGGTGGAGTTGTTGCATATTCAAATGAAATAAAGTCATCAGTGTTAAATATACCTAATGAGCTAATTGAAACTAATGGAGTAGTTAGTTCAAAAATTGCAGAACTTATGGCATTAAATATTAAAAAAATTTATAAAACCGACTATTCTGTTGCTACAACAGGAAATGCAGGTCCAACAACAGGAGATTTAATATCTAAAGTTGGTGATGTTTATATTGCTATTGCTACTCCAGAGGGAGTTTTTGTAAAGTTTTTCAAAATGGGAAATCATAGGGAAAGAATTATTAAAAAAACAACAAATAAGGTTTTTGAAATACTACTGAAAGTTTTAAAAGCTAATAAGGATTATAATTTTGAATAAGTTTTGTAACTAAGCAAAAAAATGTAAATTTGCATGCTATTTAAAAGAATAACCTAAAATAATGTCAAAAGTTTGTAACATAAGTGGTAAGAGAGTAATGTTTGGAAATAATAGATCTAAAGCTATGAATAAAACCCGCCGAAGGTTTGATATTAATTTAGTAAAAAAACGTTTTTATATACCTGAAGAAGATAAGTGGATTACACTCAAAGTTAAAGCCTCTGTCTTAAAAACCATAAACAAAAAAGGTATTTATGCCGTTATAAAAGAAGCACGTGAAAACGGTCAACTTAAATAAATAAAAAATGGCAAAAAAAGGAAACAGAGTTCAAGTAATTTTAGAGTGTACAGAGCATAAAAGTTCCGGAAAAAATGGTACTTCAAGATATATTACTACCAAAAATAAAAAGAATTCTCCTGATAGATTAGAAATTAAAAAATTCAACCCCATTCTAAAAAAAATGACTCTTCATAAAGAAATTAAATAGTTATGGCAAAGAAATCAGTAGCATCTCTTCAAACTGGATCCAAAAGACTAACCAAGGCTATAAAAATGGTTAAAAAAGAAGGTTCAGACTCATATAGCTTTGTTGAAAAAATCATTGACCCTAAATTTGCCAAGGACTGGCTTTCAGGTAAATCTATTATTTCAAAAATAACTACTAGCGAACCATCCAATACTAATACAGAGAAAATACAATCTGCAGAAGATAAAATAGTTGATCAGAAACCCCAAATAGTCCAAGATAGTCCAATCGCAGAAGAGAGTCAAATTAAGGAAGATAGCACAATCGAACGTGAGAAGCCAGTTGAAGAAAAATCTGTAGAAGAGTAGATATTATCTAAAGAGAATCCCTACTAAATAATTTAAAGAATTCTGCTAGTGAGATGGATAAGTCTGATAAAGAAAACCTCTTATTTAAGCTTAAATATTGTCTATAATGATTAAAAGGTTATTTTTATGATAATAATCAAATAGGAGGGTATAATGGGTATTTTCAAATCAATTAAATCTTTTATTTTAGGAGAAAAGCCTCCAAAAAAAAAAAAGGAAAATAACATAGATAAGCAAAAATCTGATGATAAAGGTGTGGAATCTAAAATCATATCCAAGTCAAAGACTTCAAAAGAGAATAATTTAAAACAAAAGTTTCTTCAAAAAAAATTAGAACCAGAATCAAAGCCTGATCAAGAAATTGAATTAGAGTCAAAACCTGAGCTAAAAATAGAACCAGAGCCTGATCAAGAACTAAAATTAGTGTCAAAACCTGAGCTTAAAGAAGAACAAGAGCCAGAACAAAAGCCAGAACAAAAGCCAGAACAAAAGTCAGAACAAGAGCCAGAACAAGAACCAGCGACTACAAATACTTTAGACAATGGCTTAGAAAAAACAAAAAAATCATTTTTTTCTAAGTTAAGTAACTTGTTTGTCGGAAAAGACAAAGTTGATGTTGATGTTTTAGATGAATTGGAAGAAGTTCTTATTACATCAGATGTGGGTGTAGAAACTACAATCGAAATAATCAACAATATAGAAGTAAGAGTATCTAAAGAAAAGTATGTTGGTAAAAGTGAATTAAACAATATACTAAAAGAGGAGATTTCTAAAATTCTTATAAATGAAAACTCTAATTTAAATTTTGATAATTCCACTATTTTTTCTCCATATGTTATCATGGTCGTAGGTGTAAATGGTGCTGGAAAAACTACTACAATTGGAAAATTAGCACATGCATACAAAAATCAAGGTAAAAAAGTTATGCTTGGGGCTTCCGATACATTTAGAGCTGCGGCTATTAATCAACTTCAAGTTTGGGCAGACAGAGTTGGTGTTAAATTAATCAAACAACAAATGGGTAGTGATCCTGCTTCAGTTGCTTTTGATACATTAAAAGCTGCTAAATCTCAGAATATAGATATAGTAATAATTGATACAGCCGGGAGACTTCACAATAAAATAAATTTAATGAACGAGCTTTCTAAGATTAAAAGAGTAATGGATAAAATTATTCCTGAGTCTCCTCATGAAGTAATTTTAGTTTTAGATGGTTCAACGGGCCAAAATGCATTTGAACAAGCCAAACAGTTTTCTTCAGCTACTGATGTTAACTCTTTAGCAATAACTAAGTTAGATGGAACCGCAAAGGGTGGTGTTGTTTTAGGGATATCACATCAATTTAAAATTCCTGTAAAATATATTGGTATAGGAGAAAAAATCGAAGACCTAAAGCTTTTTGACCCTAAATCTTTTGTAGAGTCTTTTTTTAGATGATATTCTAATATATCTTTATGAAAATTAGCAATAATGAAGGCTCATTACATTCCATATAGTTCTTTAAATATCTTTTCAAAACTTATTGAAGATTATCTAAAAGAAAACAAAAATTTAAAACCATATATTTCATCTTTTCCAAGCTTAGATTCTATCAATCATTTTTCAAAAATTAAATTAAAAAATTATTCAAGAAACAATAGAAGTAAATTAATTGAAGTTTTAAAAAAACAATATTCTAAAATTAATTCTTCTAAAGAAGTAAAAAATAATTTGAATTTATTAACAAAAAAAAATTCAGTTACAATAACAACAGGCCATCAATTAAGTTTAATGACTGGACCATTATATTTTATTTATAAAATAGTGAGCGTAATAAAGTTATCAATTCAATTAAATAGTAAAAAGACAGGAAATAATTATATTCCTGTTTTCTGGCTGGCCTCAGAAGATCACGATTTTGAAGAGATTAGTAGTTTTTATTACAAGAAAAAAAATATTTCTTGGCGACAATCACAAAAAGGTGCTGTTGGAGAGATAACTCTAGAGAAATTAAATTGTTTAAGATTGTTTATTGATGAAGAGCTAGGGGTATCAGAATCTTCAAAATCAATTAAAAAAATAATTGAAGAATCATATTTATCAAGCAGCACTCTTTCAGAGGCAACATTTAAACTGGTAAATTGTCTTTTTTCAAATTATGGACTAATAATCTTAGATCCAAACTCCAAAACATTAAAAGAGATAATGATTCCGTTTTTTAAAAATGAGCTTTTTGATCAAGGTTGTAATAAGCATGTAAGTATCCAAATTGATAAATTAGGAAAAGATTATGATATTAATTATAAATCTCAAGTAAATCCCAGAGAAATAAATCTTTTTTATTTAAAAAAAGGAGAAAGAAAGCGAATTATAAAAACTAAAGATGGATTTAAACTAAGCAACTCATCAAAGGAGTTTACATCTATTTCAATGGAAAAGGAGTTGTTTAAACATCCACAAAGATTTTCTCCAAATGTATTGATGCGTCCTCTTTTTCAAGAAATAATTTTGCCTAATGTTTCATATATTGGGGGTAGCGCCGAAATCTCTTATTGGCTTGAATTAAAGACTTTTTTTGAATATCACAAAACTCCTTTTCCTATACTTCTAGTCAGAGACTCGTGTTTATTGGTATCATCACAAATCTCAAAAAAACTTCAAAATTTAAATATTTCTTTCAATGACCTGTTTAAAGGAAAAGATTTTATTGAAAAAAATATAACAGTTAATAGG